>Ga0247608_10000174_pt1 | contig 119765 bp, 104 predicted proteins | sample 176DNAGHGlowgp2_FD_193490 | JGI IMG/M metagenome (GOLD analysis project Ga0247608, IMG submission 193490) | Sheep rumen microbial communities from Palmerston North, Manawatu-Wanganui, New Zealand - 1766 DNA GHGlow gp2 | ecosystem: Host-associated > Mammals > Digestive system > Stomach > Rumen...
TGTACTCGCCCTCCTGAGTCAGGTTCGACGCGTTCTTGGTCACTGACGAGCCTCCGAACGAGTACTCCGCGTCAACCTTTACTCCGTTGCTCACATTCCAATACTTGTTGTCCGTCAAATTCACCGGTCCGTCGCATACCGGAGCGTGGGCTATCTCGCTCAGCTTAGGCGTCGCGTTGACCACCAGCTTCATCTCTGACGCAGGAGACGTCGTCACATTTCCGGCTCCGTCGTCGTACGACTGAACCACATACAGGGACTTGGTCCACTCCGACACTGTCTGGTCTGTCATTGTCACTCCGGAGAACGCCTCTGTCAGCGACGGAGCAGTTGTCGATCCCTTCGACAGCTTGCTCGCGTCTGTCATGGATGCGTCCGCGTCTGTCTGGTCCATAAACCATACAAGCTGGTAGGACGAGGCGTCCGGAAGGTTGCCGCCGTTGTCGTTCACCTCAGCGTTGTTCGCAGGCTCCTTGTCTGCAGCTATGCTTCCACTCTTGAACACCTCCTCGCAGATCTCTATCTTCTTCACTATCGGAGCAGGCGTAGAGCTGATCGTGATGTCTATCTTCTCAGGCTCGCTCTCGCACACAGATCCGGCTGCCGTCTCCAGCTGCCACTTCACCCAGCGCTCCTGCTTCTCCACTGAGCCTACTGGAGCCAGCTCGTCGTAATATGGCTTCGACGACGATGTCGATCCCTTCACATAGGTGCCTGACTCTTCCTTCGACCACAACAGCGTCTGTCCGGGAACATCGTCTATCGCGTCCGGGCTCTTCTCAAGTATATCCTTGAACTCCTTTGTCTGCTGGGCCTCGCTCTTCACGTAGCTCACCGAGTGGTTGACCTTTGGCTTGTCCACCGCCACCACATCCACCTTGATGTCTATGCTTGGGCCCTTGCACTCCCTCTTCGACTCCGGAGTCGTGAACTTCTGGTACGCCTGGTATTCGTATGTCTGCGATGACGACATCTTCGTGTTTGGTATGAATGTCGACGACTCGCTTGTTCCTGACACGAACACTATCTCGTCTGCGTAGTAGTAGTTCTTCTCATCCTTCACCATGTCGGCCTTGAGCTCCTCACCCGGCTCGTTCGCGCAGTACTCGTGTCGGCTCATGTCAACTGGCTCCTTAACGTCGTATACCGTCACATCGAAACTTACAACCTCACTCTGCGCGTATGGCTCCGTTGTCGCACGCTGGGCCACATAAAGAGTGTACTTGCCCGGCTTCGTCACATCCACAACGTCTGTAGGTGCCGACGACAATGCCTTGCCCGCTGTGTCTGTCGGGCTTTTGAACCAGATCAGCTCATAGTCAGGAGCGTCTGTGGCTGAGATTCCCTCCATCGCGTCGTACGTGCCGTCCTTACACAAATCGATGTCCTTCACAGAAGGCGCCGGAGCGGCCAGTACCTCTACCTCCACCTTGGCTCTCTCGCTGAAGCAGTCGCCGTCCTGGTACGCTATGTAGAACTCGTATGGGGTTGTCGTCGCTACCGATCGGTCGATCTCAACTGACTTCTCCGCCTTCGTGTTTGGCTCGGACGGTGACTTGAACCATACTAGCTTCAAAGAGGCGTCAAGCGTCTGGCCGAACTTAGCCGTTGTCAGGATCTCATGGCTGTCTCCGTTTATCGTGAACTGGAGTTTCTCGTCCTTTGGTGCAGGAGGAATAGGATTGACAGTCACCTCGTAGTTATGAACGTCTCCCTTACAGCCTGTCTTGTTGTCCACAAGCTGGTAGCTGAACATGCCTCCCTCATCCGACTTCAAGCCCTCGAAGAACGCCGCATCCTTGTCCTCTCCTAGTGACGTGCCGCTCAATGTGTCCGCACCCTTCCACCAACGAATCGTATAGTCGGACGCAGATCCATTTGTCAACGTCATGTCTACCAAGTCCTTGCCTTCGCCCTCACAGAACTCTGTCTTAGGGTTTCGGAATTCGGCATCAGGTACCGGATTAAACTTTATGTATATTGTATCCCCAGTCTTACAAGAACTCTCTGGATACAATGCATCGACAGCATAAAGTACAACTGGCATTTCTGTTCCACCAAGAGCCACGTCGTCATACGCGATATTCAAAGGCTCTATCACATCATTAAGTATACCTTTTGAATTTGCAGGAACAAGTCCAGGCTCTTCTGCATCCTTAAACCACTTAATTGCAAATCCGTAGAAATCAGGAGATGCCCAATTCGCTTGTGCTGGTGTGATGTCAGCTGCCTGAGAAAGAGTTACACTTTCACCATAACACAACTCTATCACATCCTTCTTTTTCTTCTTGCCGGTTGCCGTTCTATTAGCTTTGATTTTAATCTTATCTGCTGGCTCTGTACATTCAGGACACTCTATATTCAACAAAATTGGTTCTGATACAGAATAAGATCCACATGGCTCGTTTGGATTAAACTCTTGATCAACTGGAGTCAATGCAGTTTCAGAACCCATCACAACTCGGAAATAAACCTTATCCTTAGTAGGGAAATCAGCAGCTTCAATAGCTTTCTTTATATCACCCCAAATAATATCTTTTGTAGGGGCAGTACCTAATGTAACCCATGAAGACAAATCTTCTGGATCCCCAATAGTATACTGATATAGATAACGAGCATCAGCACCCAAATTTGTCTTTATCATCTGAGTCTCCTCAACATAAAGCTTTATTGCGTCACCTTTCTCATCACTTCCATCACATGATTTTGTTTCTTCCAAATGAGAAGGCAAATCAAAATACAAATTGACACTTGGAGAAGCACAAGCATAAATCAAAATATCATCCAAGATCAAATCGTTTCCATCATGATTTGGAGAGGTCATGTCACTATTTGACTGTCCGGGACCATTACCTACCTCAGATACAATCTCAAACAACAACTCGGTTCCTGTCAATTGGATAGTAGCTTTCGGAGACAACCAACCCAATCCTGAAACTTCCTGTGCATATCTCTCTACAGCATCGGACTTTTCAGTATGTCCAGTAAGCGGGTCTGTCAATCTTACATAAACCTTTACTGGTTTAGTACCCGCAGAGAAATTATTTACAAAACATTGCACGGTGATTTTCCTATCACACAAGCCTTCAATCTTACGACTATAAATAATTGAATTAGCCTCCGCACCAATATTCAAAAATAGCATACATCCGTATCCGTTACTATTATCTACTCCATATGTATGATCAGGAGCAAAGGCTAACTTATTTTCATTAGGTCCTTTTCCATTACCAAAATAGCCGACCCATCCCATACAAGCACCTTCAGAAGTGCCATACGCAGTAACATTACCAGCAACAGTATAACGGTTTTCAATAAACTTTTCTCCATCAGCACAATTGCCATCAGAATTATTTTTCACATAATAATAATCAGCTCCCTGAGGCTCCACTTCCGAAGGTAATGAATGTTGCCAATTGGTACCATCCGTATGCGTCACCTTTTTAGGAGCAGAAATTTTAGAATAATCCCACGTCCAATAGTTAGTTGGAGATGTAGCTGTTCCAAAATCATCCTTCCAAATCAATTTTCGTGATGTAGGATTACCATTTTCATCAGAACAACATTCAATATCCGTTACAGTAAAGTTTTTAGATTTGATTTTAGAGCCACTACTTGTAGTGATTTCACAATAATAAGTTGTTTTTACACCAGTATCATTTCCAGACTCATGGGAATAAGAAGGCTCTGTTGCACCAGAGATGGCACTATTGCCTTTATACCACTGATATTTGACATCTCTATAAACACGGTCCAAAGATAAAACCAGTCGTTCTCCTCCTGCACATACTTCCGATTCAGGAGCTATTACTTTAGGATCGATTGAACCATATATATATATATAGTCGATAAAATATGCACAACAAGAAGAATTAGCCTGAGGTACAAAATCGACAATGACCTCACCACTTGCAGATGCCACTGTTGATACAACTACCTCTTGACATCCACCAGTTTTATCAATATTCAAATCTTTATCTTTATGAATATTTTCAGAGCTAAAATTCTGATTTACACGCACTTTACCTTGTAAAGGTTCATATTGACATATACCACCATTACTTTCTTTTTGACCTACAATTTTACCATCAGTATCAATCAATCTACAGAATTTGATTGCCACACTGACAGGAGATCCAGCCTTGAATCCATTTGCCGAGTATTTGAATAATGGTTCCTTAGACAACGCATTCGGAGTAGAGAATACCATATACCAGTTTTTCTCTCCCATATCCATGTATGCGGCAGAATCCAATTTAATAGGATTATTAGTCACAGCATAATGAGGAGAGTCGTGGAAATCTGACGCGCCTGTCTTATAATCCCAAGCCACACCATCTGCCTTAGGATCTTTATCAATACGAAGGACACTGGTTTCAAAAGAACCATTGGAAAGGCCCTCTTGGGTTGTTTCATCAAATCCTACATAGGTATTATCCTCATATCCCGGAGCTGAGAAATCAGTTCCAGCAACCAGAACCATACCCGGAGGTGCCGTCTGGGCATTAACCACTATACCAGCTCCCAGCAATAACATAGCCAAAGGAGCTAAACACTTAATAAAACCATTACTTTTCATATATGTTTTACCCTATTAAATTTCAAAATATAAAAATAAATTAATTATCACATTACACTTTTATACATAATGAGAAAGCAAATATATAAAAAAAAAGACAAAAAAGTGTTTTTTTGAAAAAAAACGACTAAACTAGTTTGTTTTTGTGGAATCAAAACGAGAAAGCAAGATTTTTTGATAAAATTTAGCATGAAAAAAAATTGAAGAAAAATTTTCAAAAGAGAAAAAAAAATCACATATTTGCAATACAAATAAATGCAAATTAAATCTATAGAGTATGGAGAGCAAATTAATTGGAGTCATCGGAGAAAATGCCGGTGTCGTTTGGAGGTTTTTAAATGCATCTTCGAGTGAAAAATTCTCTTTCGAGCAATTGAAGAAGGGAACAAAACTAAAGAATGATGAATTATATGCCGCAATCGGTTGGCTGGCAAGAGAAAACAAAATCCAAATTGAGGAGAACGGTTCAAAAGCTTCCTATAGCGCAATTGAATTTTTCTTCTAAAAAAACAAAAGCGATTGGCTCTCCAATCGCTTTTATTATTTAAAAATCGAACAACTATCATTGAAGTGCCTATTTAGCATAGATTTTCAATAATTGTGACAAGGAATGAAATCGAAAATCTCATTCTCATTTATCTTCTTAATTGTCTCAATCAACAATGATATAATCGCATCCACATCACGAAGATCACATACTTCTACAGGTGTATGCATATATCTATTCGGAATGGAAATCAACGCTGTCGCCACACCTTCTCTTGTAAGCTGAATTTTGCATGTGTCAGTACCTCCAGTGGCAGAAGAGTTTGTCACATTCTGATATACAATGCCTTTTTCCTCCGCAGTATCCTGCAACAAATGCACCAAGGCTACGTTATTGTCGGCACAATGACGGATCACAGCACCGTCTCCCAATTTACAACTTCCATATTTTATTGCGGAACAATCTGGGACATCTGTAGCAAAGCCGACATCCAGAGCAAAACCGACCTGCGGATTGACTTTATACGCACTTGTCACAGCACCACGACATCCAACCTCCTCTTGAGAAGAAGCCACACCATAGACTCCAATCTTCAAATCTTCCTTGGAAAGACGACGGATCACCTCAGCTACGATAAAAGCTCCTATTTTATCATCCAAACCTTTGCTGGAAATTCTGTGTTTTCCAATAAACGAGACATTGGAAACAACGGCAACAGGATCTCCCACCTGAACCATCTCTTTTGCTTCCTCCGCACTTTCTGCACCGATATCTATCCAAAGCTTATCAAGATCCAATGCCTTTACTCGTTCCTCAGAAGTCTGCAAATGGATGGGTTTCTTTCCTATCACTCCTCTAACCTTGTTGCCTCGAGAAAGAATAACCACCTCTGTCCCTGGGACAGTCAGCAAATCAATTCCACCATGCTTGCGGACATAAATGAATCCATTGTCATCAATGTGCATAACCTGAAAGCCAATTTCATCTATATGTCCACAAAGCATAACTTTGAAATTTGCTTCTGGATTAATCACGCCATAGGAATTGCACAAGACATCACTGTCTACAGCAGCAAACTGATGGACATAATCCATCCAACAATGAGCAGCCTCCATCTCATATCCAGAAGGTGAATATGTAGAAAGAAGATTTTCCAAAAAGCCAATGCTGCTCTCGTCAATGTTTTTATACTCTGATAAATCCATACACTTAATTTTAGAATACAAAGGTAATAATAATAATGAGAAATGAAGAATAAGAAATACAAAACTCAAAAGCCAACTATTATGTACTGAAAACCAAAGAAAACGTTCTATACCATTTTCTAATTACAAATACCATACCGCATATTGGCAGACTTATATAAAAAAAGCGATGTTCTTTCGAACATCGCCTTCATTTCCTATTAACAAATTCTTATTATCTACAGAAATGTTGAGTCTTACAGAATGAATAACTTAACATCAACTCATGATCTCCCTTATTGAATTTGTTGACACCTGTCAATCCAAGTCCAAAAGTATAACCGATATTAAATTTCTTAATTCTGATACCACCCATAGGTCTCAAACACAATGGCTGCGAATTATCTGTATCCAAAGAATGACGATACAACAATTCAACCCAATATCCAAAATCTCGTCCTGGAATATCCTGCATAAACTTTAAATGGAAATCCAACTGACGTTGACTACCCTTTTTAGTCTCAGTATTAGTTCCTCCATTTTCAGCAGTACCATTAGAATCGTCGTCACGATCTATGTTAAACTTGAACATAGCTCCAGGCTCAAACTGCATTCCATCTCCTAACTGGAAATCATAACCCAAAAAGATGAATGGATTAATAGGACGTATAGGCTCAGTTTTTCCCAACTGTTCCAATTTTGTCGGAACCAAGTTAGCGAGAGTCACACCGGCAAAGAAATTATCAAACAAGAAGTATGTACCGAATGTGGCATTGAAATAATATCCTTTATCCTCACCTCCATTCGCCAATACCATATCTGTTGACCCTTGCTGGAACAACGAACCATCAAAGCCATAACCATTAACCACACAAGCAAGAGCGAAAGACAACTGACGTGTGATATCTCTCTGCTTCATCATATAGCCACGCGTGCTACTTCCTGACAAAGGGATATGATAACCCAAAGAAACTTGTCCGCCTCTTCTGTAAGAGTTTCCGTTCTTATCCAGATACGCATAAGCACCTATACCTAGGCGCTCCAATCCACCACGTAATCTAGTACGAAAACTTAACGTAGTAAAACGAGGAGTCTCTTTTTCATTTCCTTCCATTCCTGCCCAACCATAAAAACCAGTCCACATGAAGTGAGTACAACGCTCAGCACCAGCAACCGCAGGGTTGACCAAGTAATAATTGTAATAGTACTGATTATAGACGATCTCCTCTTGCGCCTTTAGTCCCGTCTGAGATAGCAAGACCATCGTCAATGCTACTAAAATGTGTTTTATCTTCATTTTTCAACTATTTTGCAACAGTTCTTAAATAATGGTAATTAGAAATAGGTTTTATCCTAATTCATTTATTAACGTTTGGCAAATATAAATAAGTTTAATAAAACGTGCAATACTTTTTTACTTTTCTTTTCTAAATTCTTGTTAATATGCAGCTTTATCTCCTTTTATCATATTAAAAACAGTCTGAAATATGATTCTTACATCTAACCAAAAGCTCCAATTTTCTATATACCACACGTCTTGTTTTACTCGGCCTATCATCTGACTGATATCGGAAGTTTCCCCTCTGAAACCAGTAACCTGAGCCCAACCGGTAATGCCTGGCTTAGCCAAATGACGCACCATATATTCATCTATCAGTTTTGAATATTGTTCTGTCTGGCTTACCATGTGTGGACGTGGTCCGACAACCGACATGTCTCCTAACAAAACATTAACAAACTGTGGCATTTCATCCAAATTTGTTTTTCTCAACACAGCTCCAACCTTGGTAACGCGAGAATCTCCCTTCGTCGCTTGCAACCTATCCGCATCATCATTTACCTTCATAGTACGGAACTTCAAGCAGTAGAACTCTTTTCCATTTTTTCCTGTTCTTTTCTGTTTGAAGAATACAGGACCAGGAGATGACAATTTTACCGCTATTGCAAGTACTACATATAATGGAGACAATAGCACCAGTACCAACAATGAGAATATTATGTCAAACAATCTTTTTCCGGTTCTATTCCATGGCTCTTCCAATGGTTCGTCTCGGAACAAAATCATTGGAATATTCGCCACATTGACCAAAGAGACTCCTTTTTTAATATATCTTTGAAAATCTGGCACTATCAAACTTTTCACGAAACATCGTTCGGCTTCACGCATTATCTTGAATGAATTTCTATCGTCACCTGCAGGAAGTGCACTTATCACCTCATCAACATCTCCCGTCTTTATCAATTCCAATGCATCAGCCAATGTTCCTTTCACGAGATCGGCATCTACTTTATAATCTGATGGATCTCTATCATCATATATTCCAAGCACATCATATCCTTGTATTCTGCTTTTTCTCAACTCTTCATATACCTGAGAGGCTACATGACCAGCTCCTAGAATAATTACTCTACTACAATTTCTAGGCAAATGTCTCCAATAGCGATATACGTTTCTTGCAATAAATCTCCATAAAAATACCACACCAAACAGTGTTGTAAAGAATAACGCAAAGAATCTTACCGAAAACTTGATATCTGCAAGTATAAACGCAACTATCAATATCAAGGAAAATAAGAAAATGGTGCGGAACACCTTCGACATAATTCCTTCAATCACCGCCGTCGGCTTGTCAAATATCGTTCCATGCTGCGAAAAGGAAACGGCATAAGCCAATGTTGCCAAGGCATGCAACATGTCACGAGACAAATACGGATCAACATTATATCCAAAAAAATGGAGCAATACCGCAAGAAGCAAATTCAGCAAAAGCATCTCTGCGATAAACACTACACCCTTAAAAAATATATTTTCGTAATTAACAAACATATTTATCTGTAAATTAACCACCTACATTTTCTTTATCATTTAATCCGCCTTTTTCAATAGGCAGATTATAACAAAGATAGTGAGTTTTGACAATAAACAAACAAACATCTCTAAAAAAATGTTAATTTTTATCACCAAATGTTTGCTCGCCTACTTGGATCTATATACATAGAATCTTTGTCAGTCACTCCAAATGCATCATACCATTCGTTGATGTGCGGAAGCGCTCCATTCACTCTCCATTTTCCTAATGAGTGAGGATCTTCCTTTGTTCTGCGTATGATTTCCTCTGGACGGATATTGTTTGCCCACACTCCAGCATACGACAAAAAGAATCTCTGCTCCGGTGTAAAACCGTCCACAACTGGCAATGGATTTGTTTTCATAGCTCTTTTCAATGCGTTGAAAGAGATTTTTAATCCTCCATGATCTGCCAAATTCTCTCCCAAAGTGAACTTTCCATTAGCATACACTCCTGGAGCAACCTCAATACCATTGAAGTATTCCATGATAGAGCTTGAACGAAGTGTAAATAAAGCAGCGTCTTCTGCAGTCCACCAATCTTTGAGATTTCCATCAACATCAAACTGTCTTCCCTGATCGTCATATCCATGTGTCATCTCGTGACCAATAACCACTCCGATAGCTCCATAATTATACGCGTCATCAGCACTCATATCAAAAAATGGCTTCTGAAGTATTCCGGCTGGAAAACAGATTTCATTTGTAGATGGATTATAATAGGCATTGACAGTCTGCGGATACATATGCCACTCTGTCTTATCCACTGGTTTTCCCGCCTTTTCCAGCATTATATCTGCTTTGAAACGGCTGATTCTCTTTGTGTTTTCCCAAAGATTCTCATCTGTGATTTCAAGAGACGTGTAGTCTCTAAACTTATCAGGATATCCAATTTTCACCGTAAGACCAGCCAATTTTTCTTTTGCTTTGACTTTAGTGGAATCACTCATCCACGACAGACTATCCAAGCGTTCTGCGTATGAATCCTGCAGATTTTTAACTAGCTGCACCATTCTCTCCTTGTGCGACGCTGGGAAATATTTCTCTACGTACATTTCGCCAAGAGCCTCTCCCATCGCACTTTCAAGCAACGACACTGCCCTCTTCCACCTTGGTGATGGCTCCTGTCGTCCGGACAAAACTTTACCGTAGAAGTCAAAGTTCACATTGTAAACCTCATCTCCCAACGAACCTGCGGCACGGTCGATCAATTGCCATGCCATGTAGTTTTTCAATACGCTTATGTCCTCATTTGCAATCAGTTCTACAGCTTTCTTGATTGGCGGTATCTGTGAAACATTGATTGAATCCTCCTTCAAATTGAATTTTCCAAAATATGAATCCCAATCAAAACCTGTGAATTCTTCCTTAAATTGAGAATAAGGTATCTTATGATAATTGTCGTTCGGAACTCTAAGCTGCTCTTTTGTATAGAATGATTCAGCCAATGCTGTCTCGATTTTCATCACGTCTTCCGTACATTTCTTTGCTTCTTCTGCCGAATAACCAAAGAGCTGCAGCATTCGTCCGACGTGTGCGACAAACTGCTCTCGTATTTTCACCATTGAAGTGTCTTTTTGAGAAAGGTAGTAGTCACGGCTTCCAAGAGACAGTCCACTTTGATATGTGTGGAGCATATTCATTTTGCTGTTTTTGTCGTCGGCTCCAATATAAAAAGCAAAAAATACATTCACGTCAATCTTATGCAAATCAGCGATCAACGCAGGCAGCTGCTCTTTACTCTTCACGGTGTCAATTGCACGGAGATCCTCAGTCAAAGGCGTTTTTCCTATGGAATTCAGTTTTGTCGAATCCATATAAAGATTATAGAGAGTGCAAAGTTTGTCTCCGACGCTGCCTTTCTCAAATTGTTTCGTAGACAGATCCTCAATAAGCGACTTCATCTGCTGCTTATTCAATTCGCCCACCTGCTCAAAAGAGCCATAACGAGCATATTCACCCGTCAAAGGATTCTTTTTCATCCATCCGCCACATGCGTATTGATAAAAATCATTCCTAGGGTCGACGGTAGTGTCTAAATTTGTCTTGTCGATTCCCGACTCTACAACATTAGTCTGCTTTTCTCCGCCTCCACATGAAGCCATGGAGATAATAGTAGCAGGCAGCAACGTCAACATAATCTTCTTCATCTCATTAATCAAATATCATATAACTAAGCATTTCAAGAGCGTTTTTCCAACTCTCTCAAATTCTGCATTTTTTTCTCTTTCAAATATTCGGTGATTGTGCTCAAATGTTCGCGCACCTTACCACCTCCGAATTCATACACTTTCGACACCAGGCCATCAAGGAAGTCACGGTCGTGAGACACAAGAATAATTGTGCCCTCAAAATTCTGTAAAGCAGACTTCAATATGTCCTTTGTGCGAAGATCAAGATGGTTAGTCGGCTCATCCAGAATCAAAAGGTTCACTGGTTCAAGCAAAAGTTTCAGCAAAGCAAGACGTGTTTTCTCGCCTCCCGACAAAACCTTGACCTTCTTCAATGACGCTTCACCGCCAAACATAAAAGCTCCTAGCAAATCTTTGATTTTAGTACGGATATCTCCTTGCGCGACATTGTCAATTGTCTCAAACACCGTCAGTTCTCCATCTAGAAGAGAAGCCTGATTCTGTGCAAAATATCCAATCTGCACATTGTGTCCGATCTGGCAGCTACCATCGAAAGGTATCTCATTCTTGATACATTTCACAAGAGTAGACTTACCTTCACCATTTCTGCCGACAAAAGCAACTTTGTCTCCTCTTTCAATTGTCATATTCACGCCTGAAATAATCACCTTGTCGTCGTAAGCCTTCTGTAGATTTTCTACGATTACAGGGTAATTTCCTGAACGAGGAGCAGGCTGGAAACGGATCTTCAAAGCTGAAGTGTCCACCTCCTCAGGCTCTATAAGTTCAAGTTTTTCAAGCATTTTGACGCGAGACTGCACCTGAAGAGTCTTTGAATACGTACCTTTGAAACGTTCGATGAAATCTTTTGTTTCAGCAATCATCTTCTGTTGCTCTTCGTAAGCTTTCTGCTGTTGCTCACGTCTCTCCTTACGCAACTCAAGATAATGGGAATAATTGACTTTGTAGTCGTATATTCTTCCCATCGTCACCTCAATTGTGCGAGTTGTGATATTGTCGACAAAGGCGCGGTCGTGGGATATCACAATCACCGCCTTTGCACTATTCACAATAAAATCTTCAAGCCACTGAATAGACTCGATATCTAGATGGTTTGTTGGCTCATCAAGTAGCAGAACATCAGGTTTCTTCAACAACAATTTGGCTAATTCAATACGCATTCTCCATCCACCGCTGAAATCGCTTGTCTGACGGTCGAAATCAGAACGAAGGAATCCAAGACCAAGAAGAGTTCTCTCCACGTCTTCCTCATAATTCGTATTGTCGATAGCATAAAATTTCTCACTCAATGCGGAAACCTTTTCTATCAATGCCATATATTCATCACTTTCGTAGTCTGTACGCTCACCTAATTCCTTATTGAGTTCCTCAATCTCCTTCTCCATGGCAAAAAGTTGCTCGAAAGCAAGACTAGCCTCCTCACGTACTGTACGGCCATCCTCCGTCATCAAATGCTGAGGAAGATATGCAATAACAGTATCTTTGGGTGCTGACACATTTCCTCTTGTCGGTTTCTGTACACCTGCCAAGATTTTCAACAATGTGCTCTTTCCAGCACCATTCTTTCCCATCAACGCAATTCTGTCTTTCTCATTGACTTGGAAAGAGATGTTTTCAAAAAGGGTTCTGCCGCTAAACTCTACGGCCAATCCATCAACTGATATCATTAAATTTTATTTAATTTTCATACTTGCAAGAATACCTTTCAACTCATCATAACGACTGTCTCTCAAGGTATCTGGCAATTGCATAACCACACTATAAACCTTTTTATTCTTTTCGCTAAAGAAGATATAACGCTCAGTGTAGATTTGATGTTCAACTTCCATCGCAACCAACTTTCTAGCGTCACATTCAGCAAAACTTACAGCCTCATTTTCCATCAACTCAAAACCATTATCTTCACAATAAAAATCATTTTTGAATGTATTATTCAATGATTCTACATCAGCAGAAGTAACAGTCGCCGGATTTACAAGTGTGTAATAAATAATCCTGACATGTTCTGACTTTTTATCCATAGTAAAAAGAGTCTTGAATACGTCAACATGATCCCCCACACGAATAGAAACAGAATCTGTGTTCCAAACACCAAAAGTATGACCTTCCGGATAAATCACACTAAATTCTTCTCCTGACAATGCTTCTCCTGGCAATTCAACTTCCGGACTTGTCTTTGGATCAGGATCATCACTTTTACAAGATGTAAAAACTAAAGAAGACAAGCCTAAAGCCAGAAATGAAATCTTAACGAATTTCAAAAAACTAAATTTTTCCATATACCCTATTTTAAAATTACATGACAAAGATAATAATTTTTGTTGAATATTTCATTATCAATCAAAAAGGGCTTACTAAATAACAAAAAAACCGGGTTTTTGCAAACCCGGTTTTTATATGTTTCAAAAAAAGACCGTTATGCTCTTTCTGCAAGACGCTTCTCTTTCTCAATTCTCTTAGCCTCTTCTTCTTCATCAGCCTTAGCCGAGTAGTACTTGCATGCAAATGGAGCTGCAATGAAGATTGAAGAATAAGTACCGACGATCACACCTATCAACATAGCGAAGATGAATCCACGGATTGTCTCTCCACCAAAGAAGAAGATGATAACCAATACGATCAATGTACTCAATGATGTACTGAATGTACGGCTTAGAGTAGAACTGATAGCTGAGTTGAACACATCCTGCTTATTGAAATCTGCACCCTTACGATTGCGGATAAACTCACGGATACGGTCGAAGATGACCACCTTATCGTTGATAGAGTAACCGATCACTGTCAAGATTGCCGCAATGAACGACTGGTCGACTTCCAATGAGAATGGAACGATTCCCGTCAATGGCAATATACAGTACAACAATAGGATGAACAATGTATCGTGAGCAAGAGCAACCAATGCACCTCCTGAATATGCAAGACGGCTAAATCTCAAGAAGATATACAATCCGATACCTAACATTGCAATCAACACAGCGATTACAGCTGAAATCTTGATATCGTCTGCCATTGTTGGTCCTACCTTCTGTGACGACTGAATACCATATGTCACTTCAGACTGAGCATCTGCCAACGACGCGACACCATCATTAACCACATAACGGTTTACAAACATATCTTCAGAAACACCGTTATTAAGGATTGGCTTCAATGAATTGTACAATCTTGACTCAATATCTGCATCCACGTCATCCTCTGTATCTTGAATACGGAAGTTAGTAGAGATACGTACCTGATCTGCAGAACCGATTGTGATCACGCTTGCATTGGCACCGTCGAATGCATTATCTAGCAAATCTTTTACCTCTCCAGTTGTGACATCCTTTTCAAATTTCACTGTGTAGTTTCTACCTCCAGAGAAGTCGATACCCTGCTGCAAACCAATTGCGAACAAAGAAACAATAGCAACGATAATCACTCCGAATGCTGCCATCAAATATGGTTTTGACTTGCCAATAAAATCAAATTTGACATTCTTAAACCAGTTTTCTGAAAGCTTAGTAGAGAATGTAAGTTTCTCAAATCCTTCGCTCTTTGAATACAAATCGAAGATCAAACGTGAAACGAAGATTGCTGTCAACAATGAACAAAGGATACCGATGATCAATGTTGTCGCAAATCCCTTGATAGGACCTGTACCGAAATAAGCCAAGATGATACCTGTCAAGATTGTTGTCACGTTGGCATCGATGATAGCGCTCATCGCATTGCCGTAACCATCTTTCAAAGCCTGCTTCATATTCTTACCTGCAGACAACTCCTCACGGATACGTTCATAGATCAACACATTAGCGTCGACCGCCATACCCAAAGTAAGCACAATACCTGCGATACCAGGCAATGTCAAAACTGCCTTCAATGAAGCCAAAACTCCAAATATCAAGAATACGTTGCAAACCAATGCGGCATCAGCAATAAGTCCTGGCACAAATCCATAGTAAGCAATCATATATATAAGGACAAGCACGAATGCAACCACGAATGAGATCATACCTGCATTGATAGCTTCCTGACCTAGAGATGGTCCAACCACGTCTTCCTGAACAATTTTTGCAGGAGCTGGCATCTTACCACTCTTCAATACGTTAGCCAAGTCTTTTGCCTCATCTACAGTAAAGTCTCCTGTGATCTCTGAACGTCCACCTGAAATCTCACCGTTTACACGAGGATAAGAATATACATAACCATCAAGAACGATTGCTATACACTTTCCAATATTTTCACGAGTCATCTTAGCCCATGTCTTGGCTCCTTCCTGATTCATCTCCATGCTTACAGCAGCATAGTTAGAACGATCGGCGAAGTCAGCACGTGCATCTACCACACTTGCTCCTGTAAGCTGTGCTTTTCTCTCCTTACCCTTCAAAGCCTTAGACTTCAATGCGATAAGTCCGAAATAGCCATTAAACTCCTCTTTAACTGTCCAAGCGAAGAATGTTGAGTTTGGAATCAAACCTTTTGCGCGACCCATATTTAAATACTCAGACACCTTAGCTGTATCACTGTAGTGAGCATAACCTACACGTGGACCAGGGTAAACCTGACCTGTCTGGAAGTTGATGCTTGGCTGCAAGTATGAAAACAATGAAGTTGTACCCTCTGCCTTTGTAGAGTCTGCATCCTTGTTAAGGTTAGCAAGCAAGCTGTCTGATGCTGTAGCTTCAGCTGCGACAGTCTTTGCTGTATCTGCTTTTGTTGTGTCAGCAGCATTCTTGTTCATTTCTGCCACCATCTCGTTTACAGCAGAGATATTACGTGCGATTTCAGAAAACTCTGTAGTCTCCCAGAATGCCAAATCAGCACTACCCTGAAGCAACTTACGTACACGCTCTGGCTCCTTCACACCTGGCATCTCAATCAAGATACGGCTAGAACCCTCAAGCTTCTGGATATTTGGCTGAACCACACCATAACGGTCGATACGTGAACGAAGCACATTGAATGAGTTGTCGATAGCGCTATCAACCTCTTCTCTCAATACCTTTACTACTTCGTCGTTTGTTGATGTGTAGTTGATTTTATTTTTCAACGTGTAACCACTGAAGATTGAAGCCAACTGGCCTCCTGGGTTAACTTCGTTGAATGCATCAATAAACAGTGTTAAGAAGTCTTTCTGTGAAGTCTTCTGTTTTTCCTTCGCCAAAGCGATTGTCTTTGTGAAAGATTCCTCTGATGCCTGATTGCCTGCAAGCGCCTTCAAGATGTCTGGAACGGAAATTTCCATCACCACATTCATACCACCTCTCAAGTCCAAACCTAAGTTCAACTCTTTCTCTCGGCACTCTTTCAACGACCAATTTGATTCGTTGTGGCTCAACAATGTATCCATGTACGCGTTATACTTCTGAGCGTCTCCCTCAGCGTATGCCTCAGCCTCACTCTTATAGTGGTTTGAGACAAATGTGAACGATAGTGAATACACGCATGCCAAAAAAAGAGCAACAACCAGAAACCATACAATTCCTTTGTTTTGCATTTTTTTTGTTATTTAATTTTTTTATTTATATTCATCTTAACACTATTAATGTGCAAATTTAAGATAAAAAAATATCATTTGCGTATTTTTCGACATTTTTTTTGACGTTTCAATTTACATTCGACTAACAAAAATAATGTTTCCGCATTCTTTTGTATAGAGACGGGATTCTCCACGTCTCTACTCATATATATAATTTCTATTTCGTATATATCAAAGTGGATAATTTGTCCTCCTCAAAAATGTCGTTCGCTATCTCCAAAAGTTGCTTCGACGTAATCTTAGATATTTTTTCCGCCACTACTGAATTGGACTCATTCATTCCAAAGAATAGAAAACTTTTTGCCATGTTGAGAGCATAGTTCTCTCTGTTCTCATTGGCTATAGTCAGCTGTCCCATCAGTTGTCGCTTTGCTCGCTCCAACTGTGATGACGGCATTTCCCTTTCACGCAAGTTTTTCAACTCCTTATATATAACATGCAGACATTTTTCAGTGTCGTCGTGCTCTGTGCCAAAATAGATATTTATCAAACCGTCATCTGAATAGGCTGTGTAGGCCGATTCCACAGTATAAGCCAAACCTCTCTTTTCCCGCACAGCAAGATTAAGTTTGGAATTCATTCCTGGGCCGCCCAATATATTATTCAGCAGATACAATGGCAGACGTCGTTCATCCGATAACGAGTATGCTCTCGCCCCGATCAACGCATGTGTCTGGTGTGTGTTCAGATTCTTGCGAACATGGTCGGGCACATACAACGCCGACTTTTGTCTGGTCTTAGTGCTATATTTGGCAGCGACGTCGCCAAAATATTTCTCTGCGAGCCTCATCACCTTTTTAAACGGAATGTTGCCGACAGAGAAAAAAAGTATTCTGTCTGTGCAATAATTGTTCGCCACAAAGCGAAGTGCATTCTCTGTGGTGTATTCCTGCAGACGTTCTGCATCTCCTAGAATATTTCTGCCAAGCTGCGAATTTTTGAAGACGATGCTTTCAAACTCATCATAGATCAATTCCGACGGAGAATCGTTGTATGAGTTAATCTCCTCTATAATCACGTCGACCTCCTTCTCTATCTCATGAGACGGGAAGGTCGGATGGAATACAATGTCAGAGCATAAATCAACTGCTTTTTCAAAATCAGCAGTCAAAACAGTGGAATAGACAAAGGTCTCTTCTTTTGTAGTATACGCGTTGATTTCCCCGCCCACCCCTTCAAGACGGTTGAGAATATGCCACGAGTTTCTTTTCTCAGTTCCCTTAAAAAGCATGTGCTCTATGAAATGAGCCATACCACTCTCGTCCTCTTCCTCATCTCGGGTGCCGGCATTGATAGCAAAACCACAATATGCAACTTGAGAGACATCTTCTTTATGTACTATGCGCACGCCATTGGGCAACGTGGCCGTATGAATATGAATATCCGTATTCATCATTTAATCATTCCTTGCTTTTTCAACTCTCCGACACAGAGTTCAAGTTCATCATACCAATCCTGTCCAAATCTTCTGATCAAAGGATCTTTTAAGAATTTGTAGACGGGAAGGTCGTTTATACTGCCTAATTTTCTTGCACATTTGCAGACATCCCACTTATGATAGTTCACAGCGACACAATCGCCGACCTTATCGAGTCGGACAGGATACAGATGACAAGAGATGGGTTTGTAGAAATCACTTCTTCCCTCTCTATATGCGACCTCAAGCGCGCACTTGCACATTCCATCTTTGTCGATGGTTGTGAAGACGCACTCTCTTCCGTTCACTATGGATGTCACTTTGTCGCCCTGCGGATCTGTATACCACACTCCCTGCTTCTTTATCACCTCCTTCGACGCTTCCGAAAGTTGATCCCATACTACATCTACAAGACGCTCCAAGATAGGAATTTCATCATCTTCCAACGGAGCCCCACAGTCTCCCTCAATACAACACTCTCCCTTGCACTTTGCCAAGTCGCAAAGGAATCTGCGTTCCAACACATCAAAACTTACTATCGTATCCTGAATCTGCAACATACCAATTACAACTCTACTACTGTCTTTCGCAATTTCACCAATTTAGTCAACAACGCCTCAGCCAAATCAAGACGGAGCATATTCGCACCGTCACTCTTCGCCTCACTTGGCTTTGGATGGGTTTCCATAAACAAACCATCCGCACCTACTGCGATTCCAGCACGTGCGATTGTCTCTATCATATCCGGATTACCCCCAGTCACTCCTGAAGTCTGGTTTGGTTGCTGAAGTGAGTGAGTGATGTCAAGCACAACAGGATAACCGATCTTCTGCATTGTAGGAATACCACGGTAATCGACAATCAAATCCTGATAGCCGAACTCAGTTCCACGGTCTGTCAAAAGAATCTTGTCGTTGCCACACTCCTTGATTTTACCAGCAGCAAACTTCATCGATTCCGGAGAAATGAACTGGCCTTTCTTTATATTTACCACTTTTCCTGTTTTGGCAGCGGCAACCAAAATATCTGTCTGGCGGCAAAGGAATGCAGGAATCTGAATCACATCAACATACTTGGCAGCCATGTCTGCCTCAGAAGCAGAATGGATATCCGTCACCACAGGAATATTATACTTCTCCCCCACTCTCTTCAAAATATCAAGTGCCTTCTCGTCTCCGATTCCAGAGAAACTGTCAAGACGTGAACGGTTTGCCTTTCTGTATGAACCCTTGAAAATATATGGGATGTGAAGTTTATCACAGATAGCCACCATCTTATCAGCAATCTCAAAAGCCATCTCCTCACCTTCTATACAGCAAGGACCTGCCATCAAGAAGAAATTATTGTCGGCTAGATATTTTAGTTTTGGAATGAAAGAATAATCCATAGTCATATATTTCTTATTTTATTGTTGTCTACAAATATAGCAAGATGCTGAGAATAATCAAAATGTCTTTTATAAGAAACACACGTCCACATGTCTCTACAAACATAGACAGGTTTCAAGACTTTCCATTCTCCTTGTTTTTCCGATACAGCTGCCAGCTATTGAACACGTTATGCCAAATACTGTAAAAACCTCCAGCGATTGAAGTTATTGGAGTGAAGAATGTATAGCCCACCCAAATTGCAAAGACTGTGTTTTTCTGGCCTAATGCCTGACCACCGCTTATCTCGTCGTCGAATTTTCTACCAAACAATTTGCCGAACGCGAACTGTGACACACATGCTATAAGCGACGCAAAGCCAATGCCTATTACAGTTGCGACGGTAAGATTCTCAGCCAAGACAGCATATCTGACAGTGACAGCGATCGCAATTGAAAGAGAAACTGCCCAGATATAAAAGGCTAGATTTCGTGTAGAAATAATTCTGTTATGAGTTTTCGGCATAATGTACCTTACAAGTACAGCCAAAAAGAACGGACAAATAAGCATCGGGAACACTTTTGCCATTATCTTGAAGAAAGCGACCCAAAATGTGATGCCACTCTCAGGATTCAGAATCGGCACAATCGCCGACACAGCAACCGTTGTCACAAGATTTATGAACATTGTATACGACACCAATGTAGCGGCATTTCCGCCCAACTTTTGAGTAAGTACAGCAGCGGCAGTGGCTGTAGGACAGATGAAACAAATCATAGCCGACTCCAACGTGATTCTACAGACTCCATCTGGGTAAAGATAAATCAAAACTCCCGTCAACAGGAAAATAAATATTTGGAATGCCAGTCCATAAATATGCCAGCGCTTCCATCGCAAATCGCGGATATCAATCTTACAGAACGATATGAACAGCATCGTGAAAATCAATATAGGCTGGACTACAGAAACGATATCAGCCGCATTCGTACGCCACTGCATCGACACAGGAAGCAAGAAATGCCATATCAAATAACATGTCGCGCCAAACACCATAGCGCAAGGCAAGGTCCAATTTCTCAAAAATCTTATAACCGAATCCATTTTTCTATTTTTTACGGGCGCAAAATTAGTAAAAAATCTGCAACGGTATGCTAAGCAACACATTCTTAATTCTTAACTCTTAATTCTTAATCAAAAAAGGAAGGACTTTATCTTTGGATACAGTCCTTCCTTTTTCAACGTGGAGATGGAGGGGGTCGAACCCTCGTCCAAACGAGGAATCAATATGCTTTCTACATGCTTATTCCAGCCTTTGGTTTTCGAGCGTTGGCAAGACCTGGACCACCAACCAACACCTTAGTCTGAAAATTTCATGCCGTCATCCAGACTCTAACGACACTATTCCCGATATTCTGCGCCTCGCTGATCCAATCGCCTCAGGACGTGGGCTTGGGGAGACGTCTTGTCGCAGTCGTCTTGACCGCGATAAAGCTAACTTACTGTACTTCGGTTAGGCTGCAAGAGCATAGTTATTCTCGCCAGTTAAATTTTTGGTCTCCAGATTATAGTGCTAGCCACCAGCGCACTGCATGCTTACATACCGCTTCTGCCCGCTGTCAAAACCGGTCATCCCCATATTTGAGATGCAATCCCGTAAGATCACATCGCAAAAATAATTCTTTTATTCTTCTTACACAATAGTTCTAAACGCTTTTTACTTTTTTTCGACTGGAATAGAATCTGCAGGCAAAACAGAAGGATCCAAAACTTTTTGCTTTTGAGCCGTTGTATCTGATTGCGGAACCTCAACATCTCCTTCTTCCTCATAACAAGCAGATAAAGATAATGCAGTAGCTGTAGCCGCCACAACTGCTGCCACCTTCAACGGAGCGATACCAATAACCTTTGCGCTCTTCTTCCCCTTAATCTGGCGTGTCAGCTCCGCAAGTTCAGCCTCACATTTTGGGCATGTGCCTGAGCATTCTCCCTGATGGTTGCAGACTGTAGGATTGTAATCTATTCCGTTTGCTTTTGCCAGTTCCAATCTGACTCTCTTTAATTCGTCGCAAATTATCCTTCCTTTTGTTTTCATAATTATATCTCTTTATTTGTTTCTCAATACGCAGTCGATTTTTATTGATGCAAGACACACACGTCGCATTATAAATCGTCACATGACACGCACGTCCGTGCGTCTCTACGTGCCATGTCCATCAACCCTTATTAATCTCCGTTCTGTAACCAAACAGATCGAAATCAGAAAATCCCATTTCTTTCAATTTGGCGACGCTACGATCCTGATCCTCTTTTGTATTATATTCAGGAATCGACGGAATACGTATCATCACTTTGTCTGATATTCCACGCAAAAGTTCAAGATTCTCCAACACTTGTTTGTTCTCCTTTCCTGTGTAAGCCTTATAGATTTCCGAATTCATATCTTTGACATCCACAATCCAATAGTCAATCACAGGAAGAAGAGCTTCTACATTCTTTTTGGGAACATTCAACGCAGTCTCGATAGTAAGTTTCCAATCCGGTCCACATAGTTCACGGAACTCCCGTATAAACTCATATCTTAGGCTTGGCTCACCTCCTCCAAAACAGACTCCTCCGCCAGTAGCAAGGAAATAGAGTTCATCGATCTTCACCTTTTCATACAGATCAGTTGTAGAGTACACCTTTGCCGCATCAATATTCCTCAACGAGTGTGGATTCAGGCAATACTTGCAGCTCAGTGTGCAAGTGTGGAATGCGGCAAGCGTCGTCACTCCAGCGCCGTCAACAACAAGTCTATGGCGGGCCACGCCTATGAATGGAGCCTCCTGCATATCAACAACTCTTTAACCACTCGGAAATCTTCACTGCGACATTGTCGCCATCCACCGCCGAACTTGTGATTCCACCTGCGTATCCGGCTCCTTCTCCCGCGGGATAAAGACCTTTGATCTGGACATGCTGCATCGTCTCCATATTCCTCGGAATACGGACAGGAGATGACGTACGGCTCTCCACTCCGATAATCACAGCGTCGTTAGTAAGGAATCCTTTTCGTTTCTTATCGAATTCAACAAATCCTTCACGCAAACGCTTTGAAATAAAATCAGGCATCCAGAAATGTATGGGAGAAGACGTCACTCCTGGCAAATACGAAACATCTGGCAGTTCGAAACTCATTCTGCCTTTCACGAAATCATATAACCTTTGGCATGGGGCTTTATTTCCGCCTCCTGAATTAGCATAAGCCATCTGCTCATATCGTTTCTGAAACTCCAAGCCTGCAAGCACGCCATACTGCTCATAGTCGGGCATCAACTCAGGCAAATCCTCCACTCTGATTTCCACAACGACAGCGGAATTAGCGTATGGGGAATTTCGTCCCGACGAAGACATTCCATTGACGACAGTCTCTCCCTTATAAGTAGACGCGGGGACGACAAATCCGCCCGGACACATACAGAACGTGTAGACACCTCTGCCGTCTACCTGAGTGACAAACGAATATTCTGCGGCAGGCAAATATAGTCCACGGTCGGCAGCGTGATACTGGATTTTATCAATCAACGCCTGTTTATGCTCCACTCTGACACCCATCGCAAAGCCTTTCGCTTCAAGAGCCACACCCTCGTCGTGAAGCATCTGATAGATGTCTCTTGCAGAGTGACCTGTGGCAAGCACCACCGCTCTACTCTTATATTCTGTGCCATCAGAAACGACAACACCTTTGATAGTATCATTCTCTATAATCAAATGAGACACTTTCGTCTCAAAATGGATTTCACCACCACAATCAAGAATCGTCTTACGCATCTTCTTGATCACCTCTGGCAAACGATCGGTTCCGATATGCGGATGAGCCTCATACAAAATTGAATCCTGAGCTCCATGATAATGGAACACCTGCAAAATACGCTCACTGTCTCCTTTCTTCTTGCTGCGAGTGAACAGTTTGCCATCCGAGAATGTTCCTGCTCCACCCTCTCCAAAACAGTAATTAGACTCCTCATTCAACCCATTGTTACGACAAAGTTGGGCAACATCTACCTTTCTGTCGGAAACTGCCTTTCCTCGTTCCAACACGACAGGACAATATCCCAATTCAATCAGACGCAATGCGGCAAACAGACCTGCTGGGCCTGCACCGACGATGACGATTTTCTCGCCATCTCTCACGTCGCCATATTTGAACGGATACTCAATTGGCTTTGCCACAGTCTTATCTGTAAAAGCCTGCACAGTAAGGTTGACTTTCACCTGCACCTTAGAACGTGCGTCAATACTTTTACGGATAATGCGAACCTGACGAACACGGTCGGGACGCACGCCTATTTTCTTAGCCACTTCCGCACGTAATAAATCCTCCTTCGCTGCCTGCTTTGGCAGAACTACCAATTGTATATTGTCGTAAAACATAAAGAATTAATTCTAATTGTACAAAAGTACATAAACTAAACTACATAAAAAAATCTAATCTATCAATACAAGATCCGCCATTCTCAACTAATGACAAAAAAAGCGGAATCCTACCAAAGCAAGATTCCGCTGATATCATCAATTTGGTTTTATTAACCCAAGTATCCTTTCAAAAGTTTGCTGCGTGAATTCTGACGCAAACGACGGATAGCCTTCTCTTTGATCTGACGCACACGCTCACGTGTAAGGCCAAACTGCTCTCCTATCTCCTCCAATGTCATCTCCTGGCAACCGATACCAAAGAACATCTTGATGATTTCGCTTTCACGCTCTGTCAAAGTGTCCAATGCACGGTCAATCTCTTTCGACAACGACTCGTTGATCAAAGAACGGTCTGCAACTGGAGAGTCTGCGTTTGGAAGGACATCAAGCAAACTGTTGTCTTCTCCTTCTGCAAACGGAGCGTCGATAGAAGTGCTTCGTCCAGACACCTTCAATGTGTCAGCCACCTTATCCTCCGGCATGTCTAGCTCACGCGCCAACTCCTCTGCGGATGGCTTTCTCTCATACTTCTGCTCAAATGCAGAAAACGCCTTGTTGATCTTATTCAATGATCCAACCTGATTCAACGGCAAACGCACAATACGCGACTGCTCTGCCAAAGCCTGCAAAATACTCTGACGGATCCACCACACTGCGTAAGAGATGAATTTGAATCCACGTGTCTCATCGAACTTCTCAGCAGCCTTAATCAATCCCAAATTACCCTCATTAATCAAATCCGGCAAACTCAAACCTTGATTCTGGTACTGCTTTGAAACAGACACAACAAATCGTAAATTCGCACGAACCAACTTGTCCAAAGCTCGTTCATCTCCCTGACGAATTCTCTGCGCTAAATCAACCTCTTCCTCCACTGAAACCAATGGTTCACGGCCAATCTCCTGCAAATACTTGTCAAGTGACGCGCTCTCTCTGTTGGTAATCGACTTGGTAATTTTTAACTGCCTCATAAATATAGACTATTAGACTATTTTACAAAAATTGGTGCAAAAGTAGCAACTAATTTCGTCTTTGCAAAAATTTCAGCAAAAAAAATCAAACATTTTTTTGCGACGGTGCATCATTCAGCCTTCCTTGAGAAATTTTTGAATGTGGAGGCACATCATGAGTAATCCAAACGTTACCTCCGATAATGGAATCATGACCTATCGTAATTCTGCCAAGCACGGATGCATTTGAATAAATGGTCACGTGATCCTCTATAATCGGATGTCGAGGAAGATTCATCGGATGACCATTCTCATCAAGAGTAAAGTTTTTGGCTCCAAGTGTCACGCCCTGATACAGATTGACATGGTTTCCAATAATACAAGTCTCTCCAATAACAACTCCTGTGCCATGGTCGATACTGAAATATTCTCCGATCTGAGCTCCGGGATGGATGTCTATTCCTGTGCGGGAATGAGCCATCTCAGAAATGATACGAGGGATGATCGGAACCCCCATTTTGAGCAGACAATGGGCAATACGATAGTTGCTCATAGCCTGAAGCACCGGATAACACAAGATAATCTCACCGTGACTCACCACTGCCGGATCATTGTCGAACATAGCATTCACGTCTGTATAAAGAAGACGCTTGATCTCAGGGATCTGCTCAATGAAATCCATGGCAAGCCCTGGTGCCATCTGTTGAGCTTTAGAAGCTGAAATGTTAGGGTCGAACTCCAATCCAGAACTGATTTGCGTTTTTAATTCACAATACAGATTATCTATTGCCACTCCAATACTGAATTTGCGCATTCCATCCCCCACCGGAGCCATATCGAAATACCCAGGGAAGACGACGCTCTTTGTAAGCTGTACTATTTTCTTAAGCGACGATAATGAAGGCAGACTCTGTTCACGTGATGGATTGACCATGTTCTCCACCGACGTAGTGTCTGACAAGATATCGACAACCCTGTGTAGTCTTTCGTTGTCTTTATTCATAAAGAAAGTCATTAAAATCAATACAAATATAGAAAATAATGCAGAAATCTGCAAAAAAGTTGTTCATTGGCATAATTTTTGTACTATTTTTGTGGAAAGAAAAAACAGTTTAAGATTATAATGAAAAGAACATTAGGATTTTTGATTTTTGTATTGGCGATGATCTCAAGTGGCTGCTCAAGCGACCATGATCATTTCAGAGGCTACGAATATGAAGATTACGCCTCTCATTATTACTACTACGACGGCTATTACTATTCAGATCCAGAACACCATTACCGCTACGACTTCGACTACAATCACTACTACTATGGAAGACTTGAGTGGAAAGGCGACTATTGGGCTGTAGTGTTGAGAGAGAATCCTTACTATGGTATGATTTGTGCAATCTACAACGACGGAATTCTTCCTGCTCAGCTTGGACATCATAATGTCTACGACCACGACGTGATGGTGAGATTCAGATTTGTAGAGCCAAGAGATGCAAGGGGACTACATTGGGTAGATATTGAACACATCTACTACAGATAATCCAAATATCATTAAAATATAGGGAAAGACGGAAATTCTTCCGTCTTTTTTTTACATTAGCCTCACGTAGAGACGCACGGACGTGCGTCTTTTGGGAATATTTGCGTCTCTTGGAAATATGCACGGCCATATATTATAAAAAGCACACCAAAACATGTACAATCATTGACATGCACGGACGTACGTCTCTACGGGAAACAGGCACAAAAAAGGAGACGTGATTGCTCGCGTCTCCTTGATATTTTGGGGAATAATCCTTATTTTAATTTAGCAAGACATTCCTTAACGTTAGATTCGATTCTTGCATTGATTGAATCAGAATCATCCTTCTTTACGAACTTCTCTCCTGTGATGTTCTCGTAAAGTTCAATATAACGATTTGAAATAGACTCCACGATTGCGTCTGTCATCTCTGGAACCTGCTGACCTGCCTTACCTTGGAAGCCATTATCCATCAACCACTCACGAACGAACTCCTTAGATAGCTGTTTCTGTGGCTCTCCCGCGTTGAACTTCTGCTCGTATCCATCTGCGTAGAAATAACGTGATGAATCTGGTGTGTGGATCTCATCCATCAAGTAGATCTTTCCGTCGTGCTTACCAAACTCATATTTAGTGTCGACAAGGATCAATCCTCTCTTTGCAGCGATCTCAGTACCTCTCTGGAACAAAGCCAAAGTATACTTCTCTAGGACTGCGTAATCCTCAGCAGAGACAAGACCCTGAGCGATGATCTCCTCTTTTGAGATATCCTCGTCGTGCTTGCCGATCTCTGCCTTTGTTGTAGGAGTGATGATTGGAGTTGGGAACTTCTGGTTTTCCTTCATTCCCTCTGGCAACTTAACACCACAAATTTCTCTCACACCGCTCTTATATGCTCTCCATGCGCTACCGCACAAATAACCACGAACGATCATCTCCACTGGGAATCCTTCACAACGTACACCTACAGACACCATTGGATCTGGAGTCGCCAATAGCCAGTTTGGACAGATGTCCTTAGTTGCCTCCAAAAAAGTCTTGGCAATCTGGTTCAACACCTGACCCTTGAAAGGAATACCCTTTGGCAAAATGACATCGAATGCAGAAATACGGTCTGTGGCTACCATTACAAGCACATCATCACCGATACTGTATACATCTCTAACTTTTCCGTGATAAACGGACTTCTGATTTGCAAAATTGAAATCAGTTTTTGTCAATGCTTTATTCATCTCTTATTCTTTAAATTCTTTACAATAATCTCGTATTCCGCACTCTCCACATTTTGGAGCCAACGCTGTGCAGACATATCTTCCATGAAGAAGAAGCCAGTGATGCGCGTCACTCAAGATATTCTCTGGTATATACTGACGCAGAATCATCTCTGTCTGAAGAGGGTTCTTTGCCTCGTCTGCTAGCCCTACCCTATGCGACACTCTGAATACATGTGTATCGACAGGCATTGCAGGCTTTCCAAAAGCGACGGCAAGCATCACATTGGCAGTCTTTCTGCCTACACCTGGCAAAGTTGTCAAAGCTTCCATTGTCGACGGAATTACCCCATCGCATTTTTCCACCACAATCTTTGCCATCTGCAACAGATGCAAGGCCTTTGCGTTTGGATAGGAGACACTTTTAATATACTCAAGGATATCCTCCTCCGTGCCATTCGCCAACGAATAAATATCCGGATAACGCTCAAACAACGCAGGTGTCACCTGATTCACCCTTTTATCCGTACATTGTGCCGACAGCATCACAGCCACAAGCAATTCATACGGATTGCGGAAATTAAGCTCACTCTTGGCATTGTGCATGTTTTCTGCGAACCATGCCAAGACATTTGAGTAACGGTCCTTACGAGAGAGCATACTTAAAAAGGCAGATCACCCCCGTCTGCGTTAGGAGCAGACTGTGCATCAGGAGTTGCTGGAGCTGCTGGAGCCGTGAAACCACCCTGCTGCATTGGCTGCTGATATCCACCTTGTGGCTGCTGGAAACCTTGTGGCTGAGCGAAGCCCTGCTGTTGCATTGGCTGCTGGTAGCCACCCTGTGGCTGTGCAAAGCCCTGCTGCATAGGTTGCTGTGGATATCCTCCCATTGGCTGTCCGTAACCCTGCTGAGCAGCCATACCGTTGTAAGGCTCAGCACGGAAAGCACGAATATCGTTGAACCAACGTCCGTTGTATTCTCTTGCGTCGATGCTGCATGTTATGTGGATTAAGCCACCCTGCTGCTGAACAGCGGCTATTGTATTATATGCGTTCTCATCCCAAACACTCACAAGCACGCGGCGAGGGAACTGTCCATTTGTGTCATGCTCCACAACGCATTCCCACATCTTCCATGGTCCTCTTGCAGACTGACCGCTTCTTTCATTCAGGTTTAGAACCTTTCCAATAAATTCGTATGTCATATCAATATTTCTTTAATGCTTTAAATAATTCTTCATTTTCTTCTTTTGTACCGATCGTAATACGCAGACAATTGCCACACAACTGCACTCGATTACGATTTCTTACAATGATTCCTTTCATTGTCAAGTATGTGTACAAATCGTTGGCATCCGTCACCTTAACCAATACGAAATTGGCATCAGTAGGATAAATTTTCTCAACGAATTTGAAACCTTTCAACTCATAAACTACATCAGAACGAAGAGAAACAGTCTCTTTCGCCCAATTCTTGATAACGTCCGGATTCTTAAGAATCTTCAACGCATAATCCTGTGTAAGCTTATTGATATTGTATGGATACTTGATCTTGTTAAGGATTCCGATAATCTCTTCTGATGCGAAAGCCATACCCAAACGAACTGACGCGCTAGCCCACGCCTTGGAGAATGTCTGCAACACAATCATATTTGGATATTTTGCCAATTTCTGGCTGTATGACTCTCTGCCACAGAAATCCCAGTAGGCTTCATCAATAACGACAATTCCTCCGAACTCTTTCAACAGTTTCTCTATATCACCGTCTTTCAGGCAATTTCCGGTAGGATTGTTTGGCGAGCACAACCACATCACCTTAGTGTGGTCGTCTACAGCTGCAAGCATCGCGTCGACATCTATCTGAAAATCTTCCTTCAAGGCGACGGGACGATACTCGACATTGTTGACATCTGCGCATACCTCATACATTCCGTATGTAGGTGAGATAGCCACTACATTATCAATTCCTGGTTCGCAGAAAGCACGGTAAACCAAGTCAATCGGCTCATCGCTACCATTTCCGAACATGATGTTCTTCGCATCCACATGCTTGACCTCTGCCACACGATGCTTCACAGCCCACTGCAATGGATCAGGATACCTGTTGTAGGGATCATTACGTGGATTTTCGTTAGCATCCAAATAGACAGACGCTTCGCCCTTAAACTCATCGCGTGCACATGAGTATGGCTTTAGCTTAAGGATGTTTGGTCGCACCAATTGACTTAATTCTTTCATATAACAAAATTTTTTGTTGAATTCCAACTTATTTGTTCATTCTAAGAGTAACGGCATTCTTGTGAGCAAAAAGCTGCTCATTCTCTGCCATTATCTCAATTGCGTTTCCGATTAGCTGAAGTCCATTAGGAGTTATCTCCTGATATGTTATTTTCTTACGGAAACTGTCTAGATTGACACCGCTGTATGCCTTGGCATAACCATTTGTAGGAAGAGTATGGTTTGTGCCCGACGCATAGTCGCCTGCACTTTCCGGAGTCAGATGACCCAAGAAAATCGAGCCTGCGTTTGTGATTCTCTCCGCGATCTGCATATAATTAGACGTAGAGATGATCAAATGTTCAGGTGCATATTCATTTGTGACGTCGATGACCTCTTCCAAGTCTTTCACCAATATAATCTTACTATTAGCAACTGATTTCTCAGCTATTTCCTTTCTTGGTAGCAACTGTAGTTGACGGTCGACTTCTGCCAACACCTTTTCTGCAAGAGTTTTGCTTGTAGTGATACATACAGCCTGACTATCCACACCATGTTCGGCTTGCGACAACAAATCTGCAGCCACAAATGCTGGATTGGCAGTCTCGTCTGCGATCACCTCCACCTCACTTGGACCTGCAGGCATATCAATAGCGACGTCTTTCAAAGAGACTCTCTGTTTTGCAGCTGTCACATATTGGTTACCTGGACCAAAAATTTTATATACTTTCGGAACGCTTTCTGTACCGTAGGCCATTGATCCAATAGCCTGTACACCTCCGATCTTGAATATTTTGCTCACACCAGCCACTTTAGCCGCAAACAATACAGCTGGATGGACCTTTCCGTTTTTAGCAGGAGGAGTACAAAGCACAATCTCCTTGCAACCTGCAATACGAGCAGGGACAGCCAACATCAACACTGTTGAAAACAATGGAGCCGTACCACCTGGGATATACAATCCGACCTTTTCAATCGGCATAGCCTTCTGCCAACAAGTGACGCCTGGCATAGTCTCGATGCGAGGAAGCTCGTGATCCTGCGCAGCATGGAATTTTTCGATGTTTCCTTTGGCCAAACGGATAGCGTTCTTCAATTCATCCGCCACCAACGTTTCAGCCTCTGCGATTTCATCATCCGACACCTGCAAAGAATCAAGCTGAACTTTATCGAATTTCAGTTCATACTCTTTTACAGCAGCGTCGCCACGACTCTTGATATCATCAAGCACAGCAGTCACAGTCTCGGTCAAACTGCTATTGTCAAGAGCAGGACGAGACAGCAACGACTTCCAATCTTTATGTTGTGGATATTCGATTATCTTCATTAGAGAATCATTTTTTCGATAGGAACGACAAGTATACCCTCAGCTCCCAATTGTTTCAACTGGCTGATGATATCCCAGAAAGTTTTCTCTTCAATCACAGAGTGAAGAGACGACCAACCCTCCTGCTTTAGAGGAGTAACAGTTGGAGACTTCATTCCTGGAAGGATCTTGCATACAGCATCGATCTTATCGTTAGGAATATTTAATAGAATATATTTCTTACCCTCTGCATTCTTGTAAGAATCGAAGCGGAAAAGGATTTCCTTCAAAGTGGCCATCTTTTCAGCATCATCATTAAGATGCTTGTTGCCGATAAGAAGAGCCTCTGAATACATTGCCACTTCAACCTCCTTCAAATTGTTGCTTACCAATGTAGAGCCAGAACTTACGATATCAAAGATACAGTCGGCCATTCCGATGCCCGGAGCGATCTCAACGCTACCCATGATTGTGTGGATCTCGGCCTTCACACCATTCTTATCCAAAAAGTTTTTCAAGATATGAGGGTAAGATGTTGCGATTTTCTTGCCATTGAACCACTGAATGCCATTATAGTCTGCAGCCTTAGGGATAGCCAAAGACAAACGACACTTGCTGAAATCTAGGCGCTTGATGATATCAGCGTCCTCACCTTTCTCCTCAAACTCATTCTCACCTACGATGCCGACATCAGCGATACCAGTAGCGACTGCCTGAGGAATATCGTCATCTCTCAAATAAAGAATCTCCACAGGGAAATTCTTGGCTTTCACCAACAATGTTCTCTTTCCTGACTCTACTTTGATGCTCGACTCTTCCAACATCGTCATCGTCTCTTCAAATAGACGTCCTTTTGCCTGAACTGCTATTCTTAACATAATTTGAATTTGTAATGGTTTTATAAAAAAGGAGACCTACCTTTCAAGTAAGCCTCCTTCGTTCCTCTATTTAATGTTTTGCAGAACACACACAAAGCTCACTTGCATCATTTTCTATACAATGCTCATGATGGTGCTTATGTAATCTGCGAAATCTCATTTTCTTAATATTTTCTACAAAATTACATAAAAATGAGATTATGACAATTTATCTTGCATTTTTTTGTAAAACTTTTTTATTTCTTGATGAATCTTGTTGTATAAGTCGACTCATCAGAGACCACAGTGATCACATAAACTCCAGTAGCCAAACTATTCACGTCGACCGCAGTAATATGTTCATCAGAATCTAGTTCTGCGACTCTACGTGACATACAGTCTGTGATTTGAATATGATGAGATCCCTTTGTTTCAACTTCTACATACAATGTGTTGTCAACAGGATTCGGGTAAATAACGATACCAGTGTCTAGCAATTTGTCTCCAGCCATAATATCAGCGTCACACAAGACTTCGCCGTTGCCCTTACGAGGAGACGCTATTTCTAAGCCAAAATTATCCTCTGTCGAACAATTTGCAAAAACAACAAGTTCTTTCGAGCCATCTGTTTCGCGTCCATAGCTTCCGTTTCTAGGATGACTCTTAGTTGTAAACACATCCAATGTGTCGTTCTTACCCTTATAAGAATGCATCAATATTAATTGCTGAGACACATCAGCAGAAAGCTTGAAATTCAAATGACGTGGGCCTTCATCTGAATTACCATCCGCCCAAAGCAAGATTCTTCCGTTAGCAGGAACTATAGTAGAATCTGATCTGAATCTTGGGAACACATTTGACTTTGCCTTTGTTCTATTGACTAAAACCATATCAGCCAAGTCGACATCCTCGTCTCCAGCATTGTAGATCTCTATCCAGTCAGGTTTCTCTCCATACTCATCTGTTGTCGTATTGTTAGAAGAACAAACCTCATTGATAAACAACTGAGGCCTCTTGTAATCTGGATCAGCCTCCACATACAACTTCACCGTCATATCTTTTCCGACTTTTCCTTCAAAGATATCACCTTGAATTTCGGACTTTGCGTTAGAGATTGAAGACGCTGTCAACTTCATCGACATATCTGAACTTGCAGGCTCATTCTGGTGGATCTCCACTGCGATCACATTCTTTCCTTTCTTGAACAAAGATCCATCAATAGAGAATGAAGACTCTTCATCGTTAACATAATCATCCCCCTCAAATACAGCCAACATGTCATAAGTATATGTTGTGTCTTTTGGCAAATTATAGACAGCCACCTTCGTTCCATTGACGTAGACGACAGCAGCATCGTCATACATAATCTTAAATGACACTTTCTTAAACTCTTTGTCTCTGTCACAATCTACAGTCGTACGGAAATAAGCTGTCAGATACTTATTTTCTTTGTCCTTTCCATATTCGAGTTTCGTATCAAAATCCCTATCACTAGCGTAACCGAATTTGCCCTTTCCTACCGACCACTTTGAATCATCATAGTCTGGTGCCATCCAATTTTTTGCTGGCATAATACTATCATAGAAATAGGTCCATTCCGTAGCTTTTGTTATTAAATCTCTTGTATCGACGAGAGAATCAGACAAGTACCATTTTTGTACGCGGTAGCCTTCTGGCAATTCTGGCTCAATCTTAATTTTCTGACCATCATAAGCAGAGAAGCTGTAAGAGGTACCGTTCATCATCTCTTTATTGAACATATAATCAACAGACGACAATTCCTCAGGCAAAATCACCTTGAAATCAAACTTCACCTTTGTGTCTGACATATTAAATCTTGATAGCAATTGTTCTTTAATCACACGACATCTCGTAGATGTAAAAGATTTAATTCCATTGGTATAATCATCCACACTTCCTGAAATTTCTTTTGTTGCACAGAAATCTTTCTTCACCAACGACGCAATAGAATCCCATTTTGCCATAATCTTCTCCTCTGTGAAATTGGTCTTCAATTGTTTCAGGAACTCCGTTGAAAAACGCAATTTAAAGTCTTCGTTCTGCATACAATGGTAAAATAGTGTTGTCTTCCACTTTGATTTTTCATCAAAACGATAACCACCACCATCTGAAGAACCATTAGCCCAGTTTACAGCCTCACCTACACCCATCGTGAAATCAATCATATTCAGATTAGGGTTACAATAGTTTGGCGACCAATCACTATACATTCCATATCCGAAATCAGTATCGTATACAACCCAACGAAACTTACCACCTTTTTTCTTTCTCCATATCTTGGTGTTGTTGCCTGGCCAGTCTGTGTTTACAATAAATTGTTCCAAAATTTGCCAGTGGATATATTCATCTATATCCATTCTCTGAGAAAGTTGTTCATAAAAATCATCATCCGCATAATGGTTTTCAACGTACGAAATCATCTCATTGTACGCATCCATCGATCCAGACACAAGATTTACCTTTTCAAGTTTTAGAGACACTTCATCAACTTCATCCTCTTCCAATCCATAATTATGAAAAACATAATCCTCATTGGTACGCTCTCGAAGACCCATCAGACCTTTGTATTTACCATTTATATAGTAAGCAACAGGCTGATATCCCTGATAATCAATACCCAAATTTTTACCCAAAGATTGCATAAATCCGTCACGACATCTCAAAGATCCATAAGCATTACCTCCATTACGGATTTGTAGACTTTTCATCTCCTTAAATGGTTTGTCCTTAAAGAATTTCGTATAACCAAGACGATTGTTTCCCGTTTTTTTGGAAGCCTTCATCTTCATACTTTTTACCTTATACGACTCCTGACGCGAACATCCACCAGTAACTCCAATCTCAACTTTCTGGCTACACTTCAAATCACCGTTCTCAAAATACTCAAAGTAAGCGGGACGGTTCCAGTCTCTATTATAATTAGCTTTTGAACTCACACACGACGATGGTCCAGCCACTCCATTTGTACCCTTCACACAAATTCCTATTTCATCATCATTAAGGAATTCATCATCCGTAACAATAGAGACAACAGGAAGGTCTTTACCAGTACAACTCTCAGAATAAGGAGACTTTAGAATGAATGTTCCCGTCAAAACATCACTTGCCAATTGTCCTTCGACAAAAGCTTTTGCTCTGATTGGTTTATTGTCACTTATCTCAATAGGTCCTTCATACAACTTACTCTCTTCTGTCGGAGTAGATCCATTTGTCGTATAATATATCACCGCGCCTTCCATGTCGCAGGAAAGTGATATTTTCTTGTTTTCTTCTCCAAAATAAAAACCTGGTTTTGTCACAAACTTTGGTGTTGGCACACGAGTAGCATATGCCTTTGTATTCTTTTTTCCTGGAGTCGGTTCCATATAACCACCGTCGCCATAAGAAACATTTGGCAACTGCAACGGATGAGTAATGGAGATGACCTTACCATCTGCAAACTTAAACTCCAGTTTTCCTGCTTTATACTCCAAGTTTTTGGGGTAACTACCCAAAATAGTAGATGAAGAAGCCTTCACCTCTGTATCTCCATAAAATGCAAGAATACTATATCCATTAGGAATTTTATGGCTTTCCTTAAACTCACCTGTCCAATCGACTTTTCCTGACTCCTTATAAGCAGTCACAGTGGCCCCTTTCAAATCAACGGGATCGCCATCATTATAGAATTCCACCCATGAAGGAAATTCATAAGTGTCAGCATCCATATATGCGGATATATTACATGGCATTATCTCGTTAATCTTAACTGTGGCTGACATGCTGCACGCCGCAGCAAGCAAAAAAATAGTCGTAAGTCTTCTGTATATCATATTTTTCATACTTTCCCTATTATTTCGTTATATCACAAATGTATTTAATCAACTTAACAAAAACAAAATTTACGTATTTAAAATCGAGATAAACACGTAAAATCTAGAAAAAATAGGCCAAACAACACATATCTAGCAAAATCAATCACATTTCTGATGAAGAATATAATTATATGCGTCTATTAGACTGTTAAGTTCATCCCTCGTCTCCTTGAGAAGAATCATTGCTCTTTCTTTGACATTTCGTTTCCGTTCACTTTTTATTTCTGAAATAGCCCCCTCTATTGTCAGACGTCGTTCCCTAAGCAAAAGTTGAAGTAGTTTTAAGTTTTCTATATTCTCTTTTGTATATATTCTGGTTCCTCCACGCGAACGCTGGCAACAAAAGTTTTTTCCCAATCCGACAAAAGAATCCTCCCAATAACGAATTGTCGGCTGGGATTCTCCAATTATAGATTCTACTTCACTTATCTTATAATATTTTTTTTCATAGACGGAATTGCCTGAGTCTTCAATATCTTCAATCCAATTTTCTGTCTTTTTTTTGTCTGAGCCAACAATAGTTGTATCCACATCGTCTGTATCACTCTCCTTAACGTCATCTTTTATAAGAGAGTTTTCTTCTGCCAAATCATCAGCGGATACAGTCTGTGAATTCCAAACTAAAATATCATCTTCCGAATCATCTATCATACCATCCATAGTTGAAATAAAAACCAAAAAAAGAGAAAGAACCGTCGAAACGATTCTTTCTCATACTATTATTGAAATTCTTTATTAGAACTCAACAACGAATGCCACACGACGATTCTCAGCACGACCTTTAGCAGTCTTGTTGTCTGCCACTGGCTGAGTGTCACCATAACCTGCAGAAGCCAAACGAGACTCTTCAACACCCTTGCTGATCAAATAGTCTCTTACAGAAGCTGCACGCTCTTTAGAAAGCTGCATGTTCTTCTCTGAATTACCAACGTTATCTGTGTGACCACCGATATTCAACTTGTATGCTGGGTTCTCCTGCATTACCTTTACAACATCGTCAAGGATTGCGAATGAAGACTTACCCTTGATCTTAGACTTACCTGTCTCGAACTGGATTCCGTTAAGAGCCTTCTTGAACAACTGCTTAACCTCTGCCTTGATTTCAGGGCATCCTTTATTCTCCTTGATACCAGGAGTATCTGGACACTTATCCTCGAAATCAAACACACCGTCACCGTCTTTATCTGTTGGGCAACCGTTCTCATCTACATAACCCTTAGCTGCGGCTGGAGTACCAGGACACTTGTCAAGGTAGTCAGCAACACCGTCTCCATCTGTATCTTTTGGACATCCGTTCTCGTCTACCTCTGCCTCCTTAGGAGTGTCAGCACACTTGTCAAGGTAGTCAGCTACTCCATCACCGTCTGTATCAATTGGGCATCCTAGAGTATCAACCTGTACACCAGCTGGAGTGCTAGGGCACTTGTCTAGATAATCAGGAACACCATCCTTATCCTCATCAAGTGGACAACCATTAGCGTCTACAGTAACCCCAAGAGGAGTGTTTGGACACTTGTCAAGTTTATCCTCTACACCATCCTTATCTGAATCCTTAGGTGAGCCAAATGCGAACTTAACACCTAGGCTGTGCATCAACTGCTGATCTTTAGCACTACCACACTCATACTGATCCTTATCATCACCTAGAGTGTAACCATAACGAGCTGTGTATGCCAATGCCCAACGATCGTTGATTTTGAAGTCACATCCAACACCGGCTACGATAACTGGATCTCCACCTTCTTCTCCAATGTACTTGTCAGCATCCTTTACCATCAAGTAACGGTAGCCAGCTCCAGCGAAAATATATGGGCTGAAACGGCAAGAGTCCTTAGTGACAAACTTGAATGCAGCTGTCAAATCTCCATAGATTTCTGTCAACTTCATCTCTGGATTGTTACTTGAGTTTGTGCCAAGAACAAGAGAACTTTTATTATTCTCATTATCAAACTCAATACCCTCTTTCTTTGCTCCCAACAATCCGTAAGAACCGAAGAATGCAACATCCCAACGCTTGTTCAAGAAACGGTTTACTGAGATAGCTCCATGTCCGTAGAAACTATAGTTATCCTTAAGGATACCCATCATGTTGCTTGCAAGTTCTCCTTCATACTCTGTCAAACCTCCATAGACTCCTATAGCCCACTGGTTAGACTCTGTCTGAGCTGTGACAGCAGACATTCCTGCAACCGCTGCACACGCTAAAGTTACAATCTTTTTCATCTTTTCCGTGTAGAATGAAATTTAAACATTTTTTTCTCTGCCACAAATTTATAATTTTTTTAGAGTAAACTATCAAATTATAACATTTTTTTACATTTATAGTGGTTTTCTGCCTAATTTCAACAAAATCAATAAGACATTTTATAACATATATACAATAAATAATCTCCATTTTTCGTTCATAATTACATACAGGCTTAAATATATACTCTACACATTTCATTCGAAATGTCATACATATTTAAATAAGCGACCTGTCCAATCCTTAAAATTTGTTAATTTTCATTTTTTATAGCATTATTTTGAAAACTCGTTTTGTTTTTTTAGTTTTTTTGGCGTAAATTTGCAGAGTCTTAAAACAAAGTAATATTTGTAAAAATGAGTTTGATAGATTCGATAATTGACACATCTACAAAATTATTTAAGAACCAAGGCATAAAAGATGTCAAAATGGATGATATTTCATCTGCTTTAGGCATCTCAAAACGTACTCTTTACGAGACGATACAAAGCCGCGACGAGCTTATAAAGCTATGTTGCAAGAACTATGCCATGCAACTGAAAATAAAATTTGAGCTTGTGTTAAATAAAGAATATTGTTCAACATTTGAGCGAATACTAACATTAAACGAACTTTACATCAGACATATACACGACACTCACAAATCCTTTCTAGAAGAGGTAAAAAAGAATGCACATTGCGACCCTAAGAAAAAAGAGCACGATGAGCTTCAATTTGAGTATTTCGAACGTCTGTTGAAAGAAGGTCAAGAGTCAAGAGACGGGAAATTACCAGAAATCGACCCAAGTTTGAGACCCGAAATATTATCAAGGTTGTTGGTTTCTCAATTAAAAGCCGTCGTTCAAGACCCGATGTTCGACTATACAAGGATGTCGTATTTTGATGTATATTCCACTTCATGGAGAATATTCATGCGAGGAATAGCGACCGAGCATGGACAAAAAGTCATTGAAGAGTGGATTGCCAACAATCACAAAATGACCTTATAATTGATGATTAGATTTTCAATAGAATATAAAGAGTATTAATATATGAAACGAATCACACTTTCAGCCGCAACATTAGTTGCTCTGCTCAGTGGCACACCAGAGATAGTGGCACAAAGCACAGAAAGCACACAACAGACTTCCACAGTCACACAACAAAACGACAAGAAGATGAGTTTGTCGCTCCAAGATGCCATCAGCTATGCTCTTGAGCACAACCGTCAGTTGAAAAACGCTTCTCTTGAGGTACAGAAAGCCGAAATGCAGCGTTGGCAGACTATAGCACAGATGTTGCCTCAGATCGACGTCTCATTGACCTATGTTAACATGTTCAACCAAGAAATGGACATGAGCAGTTTAATGGCAAATACACTAGACTCTGCAGGTGTAAAAAAATTGTATAAAAATCTGACTCCAGAACAACAAGAACTTTATACAAAAATGGGAGAAATATCTATGGAGGAAGCTAAGATTAAAGCAGAATCTTATGAGCCTACCATAATGAATGACTATGGACAATTAGGCATCTCTGTATCAGCCGGATTTTCCGCACAGGGAATTATTGGAGCTCAAATGAAGAGAATCCAGAAAGAGATTGCAAACATAAGTGTTCAAAAGAGTCAGCAAGAAACTAAATATCAAGTAGAATCGACATACACAAACATTCTTGCTCTTGAAGAAACTGTACGTCTGCTTGAGAAAAACCTAGAGGATCTTGACAGATTGAAATCTATGACAGACAATGCAGTCAAGGCAGGTGTTGCGGAACAGAACGATGCAAATCAGATTTCAATACAAGTAGCATCACTAAAAAGTGGGGTCAACACAACAAAGCGCCAAATAGAATCTCTTTACAATGCATTGATTCTAAACATCGGAGCCGATAGTGATGCAGAAATCACACTTACACAAAATCTTGATGACGTTGTGAATGCAGGGACAATCATAGAATTGGTAAATTCAAATCTTGATTTAAATCAAAACCTTGATTACCAGATACTTTCAAAAAGTACTGAGATTACAGACAAACAAAAACAATTGGCTGTAGCTGCATTCTTTCCTTCTGTTGGAGTCGGATATAACTACGCCACAAAAAATTATTTCGAGGCAGATAAAAATTTTGATATGTCTCCCAAGCATACATTATCAGCGTCGATCAACGTTCCTATCTTCTCTTCTGGAAAAAGAACTTGTGCTGTGAAAGAGGCCAAAATAGCTCAGATAGAGCAGGCAAACACAGTAGAAGACACTGAGATTGGATTAAAAATCAAAGAGAAACAGTTGAAATACAATCTTGCTTCTGCGTACGAAAACTATACCATTCAAAAAGACAATATTAAAGTGATGTCTGATTTGTTCAACAGCTACGGAGAAAAGTTCAAACATGGACGTGCTTCTAGTATGGATGTCACAAACTCAAGCATGAGTTTAAATTCTGCACAGTCTGACTACATCAAGGCAGTGCTTGAAATGGTAAACGCAAACATCGAGCTTAAGAAGCTCCTAAACAAGTAAAAACAATAAAGATATAAAATATGTACAGAAAATCACTCATTTTCTTAGCAGCCGGCATGATCGCACTTTCTTCATGCGGCAAAAAAGACAACAACAAAGCAGCAGGAGAATCAGCTGCAGTTGTCGACTCTGTAGAAGCACAGCTTGTGCGTACAGGATTGGTGGAAAAACGTAAAATCGAACGAAAACTGCAATGTACTGCTGTCCTTGACGGTTGGGAAACAGTGGCTGTATCGCCTTCTGTGACTGGCATCATCGAAAAGATAAACAAAGAAATCGGCGACAGAGTAAGCGCTGGTGAAGTTGTGGTACGTATGGATCAGACTCAGCTAAACCAAGCCAAACTTGCTTATGCCAACGTCTCAACAGAGATGCAGCGTATGGAGGCTCTTCTTGCTGGCGGTAACACGACTCAGCAACAGTACGACGCTCTTAAGCTTCAGCTGGATCAGGCAAAACAGAATCTTGATTTTCTTCAGAAGAACACTTACTTCAAAGCTGAATGCACAGGTGTGATCGCAGAGAAGAACTACGAAAGCGGCGAACTTTACAACGGTGCTCGTCCTATCTATACAATCAAGCAAGTGAATGTACTTAAAGCTTTGGTTAGCATCCCTGAGTCGTACATTCCCGCAATCAAGAAAGGACAGAAGATGAACTTCACATCAGACATCTATCCAGGAAAGGAGTTCTCAGGAATTATCGATGTCGTATATCCGACTGTTGACGCTTCGACTCACACATTCCAGGTAAAGGTTAAGATTCCTAACGGATCAAACACTCTTCGTCCAGGTATGTACGTAAAGACAGTGCTTGGCGTAGGAAAAGCAGAGACAATGCTTGTGCCATACATGTCTGTTCTAAAACTTGTAGGTTCAAACAACCGCTACATGTTTACTGTTCAACCAGACGGAAAGGCAAAGAGAGTAGACGTTACTCTTGGCGACAGATTCGACGACATGGTTGAGATCATCTCAGACGAAATTAAGCCAGGAGACATCATCGTCACTTCAGGTCAGGCTCGTTTGGTAGACGGTTGTGACATTAAAATCATTAACGATTAATTAAGCCAGTAATCAAGCTATGAGTATATTCAAAACGGCGATTGACAAGCCGATAACAACATCGCTCATCTTCATTGCGGTGATGGTGTTAGGTATATTCTCTTTTAAGAAACTGCCTATCGACCAGTTCCCAGAGATGGAGCCACCATTCGTCTGCGTCATGACTACGTACGCTGGTGCAAATGCCAGTGAGGTAGAGACTAACGTGACGAAGATAATGGAAAACACACTCAACTCAGTGGATGGACTTAAGACGTTGACTTCCACAAGTAAAGACAACATCTCTCTTGTTGCCATGGAGTTTGAGTGGGGATCTTCACTTGACGAAGCTGTTGCTGACATCCGATCATTCGTGGACATGGTAAAAGACAACCTGCCTGACGGAGCCAGCACACCTCTTGTGATCAAGTTCTCTACAAGTTCGATGCCTATCATCCAGTACATCGTACAAGCGAAAGAGTCATATCCAGGACTTGAAAAAATTCTTAATGACATCGTGGTTCCTCAGCTTAACCATGTCGACCAGATTGGTAACATCTCATTAAGTGGTGAGCCTGAGCGTCGCGTCTACGTGGATATTGATCAGAACAAACTTGATGCTTACGCAATCTCTTTGGAGCAAGTCGGACAAGCAGTAGCAAGCAACAACCTTAACCTGTCAAGCGGTACTATCAAGATGAACAAAGAGCAGTACGAGCTTGAGGTTAGAAGTGAGTACACAGAAAGTTCGGAGATTGAGAATATTGTAGTCACAACGACAGCTGACGGCAAAAGCATCTACATCCGAGACATCGCCACTGTGAAGGATACGATCAAAGACCTTTGCTTGGAGGAGAAGATCAACGGACAGGATGGTGTTCGTCTGATTGTGACAAAACAGACAGGAGGAAACACCGTACAGATTTGTACTGACATCAAGAAGGAGGTTGAAAAAATCAAAAAGACACTGCCAAAAGATGTCCAGTTCAACCTTCTTTACGACTCTTCAAGAGACATCGTCAATGCTATCAACTCACTTGAGGAATCTATCATGTATGCGTTGGCATTCGTGGTTCTTGTGGTATTGTTCTTCCTTGGAAAATGGAGAGCGGCCCTTATTATCGGTATCACCATTCCAATCTCTCTGCTTGTGGCATTCATCTATCTGCTGGGTGCAGGCAGTTCGATCAACATCATTTCACTATGTTCGTTGACAATCGCAGTCGGAATGGTTGTGGACGACGCCATAGTGGTGCTTGAAAACATTTCTACCCATATCCAACGAGGCAGTTCTCCACGTGAAGCTTCTATTTATGCCACAAATGAGGTTTGGGTATCCGTTATCGCAACTACTCTCGTAATCTGTGCTGTGTTCGTGCCTCTAACTATGGTAACAGGTATCGCGGGTATCTTGTTTAAGGAACTCGGTTGGATTGTGACTATCTGTTGTTGTACGTCTACTGCCGTCGCCATCTCACTGACTCCAATGCTATGTTCAAAACTATTAAAGAACAAGCCTGTACACATTGAGAACGGAAAGCTTATCGAAGAGGAAGTAAAAGAGGGTTGGTATCAAAACACAGTGGTAAAGGCACTCGACAAAATCGACGCATTCTATGCAAACGTACTTCGCTGGTGTTTGACTCACAAGAAAGTCACAATGCTTGGAGCTGTAGCATTCTTCGCTCTATCACTTGTCCCAATTCTTACTGGAATGATCGGTACAAACTTTATCTCAAACCAGGACAACGGACGTATCGTCGTTGACGTAGAGCTTCAGCAAGGAAACAGAGTTGAAGAGACAGCCAAGATCGCACGTAAAATCGAAGCTCAGTTTGAAGCAGCATTCCCAGAAGAGATCAGACTTATCTCTACGACATGTGGATCAAATGATGAAGCAGGTATCGGTGCGTTGTTCTCATCTACGACGAACAATAAGATCCAGATGCGTGTGATCTGTACACGTAAGGCAGAACGTTCTGTGACTATCGACGAGATTGCCGAGAAACTTCGTCAGATTCTTAGCCAATACCCAGAAATCATCACTTATAAGGCAGAAAACCAAGGTGGTTTTGGTGGACAAGGCGGACAGACAGTCGACATTGAGGTATTCGGATACGAGTTCGACATGACAAGCAAATACGCTTACGACTTGAAGAGCCAGATCGAAAAGAACGTTCCTAGTGCCCGCGACATAGATATCAGCCGTGAGAAAGACCGTCCAGAATTAAAAGTTATCGTAGACAAAGAGAAGGCATCTAAGCTAGGTCTTACGTCAGCGACAATTTCTACTTACGTACACAACCGAGTAAACGGTATGAACGCAGGACTTCTAAAAGAAGACGGAGATGAGTACTATATTCTTGTACGATTGAAAGAGGAGAACCGTAATTCACTATCTTTGATCAACGACCTTTCTATTCCGACCACGATGGGCAGAGTTAAACTTAGCGAGATTGCCAAAGTGGAAGAGTACTGGGCTCCACCTGAAATTGAGCGTAAGAGCCGTCAGCGTATGTTGACTATGAAAGTGACTCCATACAACACATCTCTTGGAGAGCTTGCTGTCGAGGTTCAGAAAATAATCGACAAGTCAGAAATGCCAGTAGGATGTACAGTCATGTTGTCTGGTGCATACGAAGACCAGCAAGAGTCTTTCGCAGACATGGGAATGCTTTTGGCACTTATCATCTTCCTTGTGTACGTGGTTATGGCATCACAGTTTGAGTCATTGGCTAAACCATTCATGATTATGATGGCCGTTCCGTTTGCAATTTCCGGTACGATTATCGCATTGCTGGTGACAAACACATATTTGGATATGATCGGTGTGCTTGGAGTAATCATGTTGGTGGGTATCGTAGTAAAGAACGGTATTGTGCTGGTAGACTACATCGACTTGATGCGTGACCGTGGATACGAGCTTAACGAGGCTATCGCACTGTCTGGTCAGAGCCGTCTTCGTCCGGTGCTTATGACAGCCGCTACCACAGTATTGGGTATGATTCCAATGACATTGAGTAGAGCTGAAGGATCAGAGATGTGGGTATCAATGGGTATCGTCGTGATCGGTGGTCTATGCGTGTCGACGCTGGTGACACTAATCATCGTGCCTGTGCTTTACGGTATCATGAGCCGCCACGGAGAGCGTGACCTCCAGAAAGAAGTACGCGGACAGTTCATCTTCATGGACATCGACGTCAACAAAGATGAAATCGCCGGACCAAACACAAAGCCTGTAAAAGGTTCTGTCAGAAGAGGTGAAGGCGGATTCTCTGATGAGGACGAACCAATTCGTATAGGTTAAACGAAAATCGAGGAAAAATGAAATCAGTATTCATAATATTCAATCAGGCCAATACCGAGAAAGTTGAGTACGTGTTGGACTCACTCAACATTTACGGATTCACATTGTTTGAGCAAGTGCAGGGTCGAGGCACCTATGGTGGAAATCCACATCGTGGCTCACATGTATGGCCAGACATGAACTCAGCCATCATGACAGTGGTGGAAGACGATCGTGTCGACGAATTGCTAACAGTCATCAAGAAAATCGACAAGAGAAGCGAGGAACTTGGATTGAGAGCTTTCGTTTGGAATATCGAACGCACCATCTAATGTAGATTTATGCAGGTGGGCTTCTGCAAAGTCCACCTGTTTTTCTTAAACTAAGGGGAGTATGAAAAACAGTGAAGATTTTGAAATAGTATTTAAGAAAATAAGTTCAGTGAACCTTCATCTCGTTGAAGATCTTTCGTCAGAGATCTCAAAGAATATGTACTATCTGTTCATTTGTGATAACGGACGGCTGAAAATCATGATCGAAGGTGTGTCGTTTGAACTTCTAAAAGGAGATGTCTGCATCTATACACCAGGTAGAAACGTCTCATTGATAGACTACTCACACGATTTGAGTGGACTGCTTTTGGGGTCTTCAAACGACCGTTTGCAACGTACAATATATTCTGTATTCAACGTTGAGAAACTTATCTATCTTCGCTCCAACCCCACCCTACACTTGTATCAGGAACAATTGAACACTCTGTCTCAGTTTGTGAAAAGTGCTATTGAAGTATTCAAAGAGACAAGTCAATCGGAAACAGACTACTCTAAAAAATTGAAAGACTCTCTTGTCAATTCCGTCTGCTACTATATTCTCCACCTTTACAGCATCTACAGAAGTGAGACTGAAAACAAGAGCAACTCATTCAACAGAAGTTCTGACATTTTAAAACGCTTCCTTGTGCTTCTGTTCCACAACTATATAAAAGAGAGAAGTGTGGAGTTTTATGCATCTCAAATCGGTCTTTCCAAACGTTATTTCTCCACTATGATTAAAAGTGAAAGTGGCAAGACTCCGAAACAATGGATTGAGCAAGTTGTGATTGAAGAGATCAAACATTATCTTTCAAATCCAAACATGCCAATCAAGGAGATCGCATACCATTTCAACTTCACCAGCCAAAGTTTCTTCGGTAAATTTTTCAAGGAAAGTGTAGGCATATCCCCAAAGGAATACAGACAAAACTTATTGAAGAAATAAACAAAAGATGATTAGATGAGCAACGTCTCATCAAAAGATCACATAAAAAAGCCTTGACGGGATTGACCGCCAAGGCTTTTTTATTGCAATGAAAAATCTATTACTTTTTATAACAGTCGAAAATTCTTTCAACTGATTGAGCATTCATCTTCTTTGTCACCAAGCTAACTAAGAAAACTACAACAAATCCTCCCAACATCGCTACAGCTCCACAGTCGATAGGGTTTAGAATAGAATTGTTCATCATCATATTGACAACAGTAAATCCTACTCCCCAAACGAAACAAGCCCATACACTGGCTGTAGTCACCCCCTTCCAATAAAGGCCTAACATGAACGGTGCCAAAAATGCTCCTGCCAATGCACCCCAAGAAATACCCATCAACTGGGCGATAAAATGAGGAGGATCCAAAGCAATCATCAATGAGATGACAATAAAGAATATGATCAGCACACGCATTACAACAACTTTTCTTTTCTCTTTCTTTTCAGCCACATGAGCATCGATTTCTCCGTCCTTCACCTCAGCGAAATCCGCTTTCTTGTCTCTATAGATAATATCCAATGTCATAGTCGAAGATGACGTCAGAACAAGGCTTGCCAATGTAGACATTGACGCAGAAAGCACAAGCAAAACGACCAATGCGATCAAGACGTCCGGCAATGTCTCCAACATAGAAGGTACAATGGCATCATACGCATATTTTCCTTTAACCTCGTTGAAAGCAGGCTCTGGGAACAATCTTCCGAAGCTACCAAGGAAGTAGCAACCGCCAGCCACGATCAATGCAAAAATAGTTGAGATGACGGTGCCTCGTTTGATAGCCGCCTCATCTGTGATTGAATAGAACTTACCTACCATCTGAGGCAATCCCCATGTACCTAACGATGTTAGCACAACCACACCTAACAAACTGAGTGGATTAGGGCCAAACCAAGAAGCGAAGTCTCCAGGTTGAAAATTGGCATATAAGCCAGATTTGTCAGCCATATCATGTGCAGTAGGCACCTGCTCTGTCATCTTGCTGATGGCAGCCACCAAACCTCCCTGATGGTTCAAAATAACTCCTGTGATTACAACAATACCAAACAGCATGATAATACCCTGGATGAAATCGTTGACTGCCGTCGCCTTATATCCTCCTAAGATCACATATACTGCAGTCAAGCATGCCATAATAATGGCACAATATTCGTATGGTATTCCAAAACCCATCTCAAATAGTTTAGAGATTCCCACGTAAACACCTGCAGTGTAAGGAATCAAGAATACGAAAGCGATTACCGACGCGACAACACGTAACCCCTCACTGTTGTAACGTGTGCCAAAAAAGTCTGGCATCGTACGGCTTTGGATGTGCTGAGTCATCAGTTTTGTGCGTCTTCCCAATACCAACCAGGCTAGCAACGAGCCGATAAGTGCGTTTCCTATACCAATCCAAGAAGCCGACAGACCATATTTCCATCCGAACTGTCCAGCATAGCCGACAAAGACAACAGCTGAGAAATAAGAGGTTCCGAAAGCAAACGCAGTGAGCCACGGGCCAACAGATCTTCCACCTAAGACAAACCCGTCGACACTATTTGCATGTTTGCGGGAATTGACGCCCACGCCGACCGTAAGTGCCAAAAAAAGAATAGTAAGTATAATTTTTACTAGCATGACTTTATATTATATTAATTGAATCGAACTTGTACTTGACACATAATAGCATGGTTGTCACCATGGATAAAATACGTTGGCGTCGTAATTGCATTTTTATAGACATATTGCAACTGGAGTCGGCATTTCTTGTAGTACCACCATTGTATGCCAAAAACTCCCTTGTGCTGATCCATATCCAGATCCTGGTTGAAATTGAAATAGTCGTACGACCCGATCAAATCCAACGTGCTTGGAATAAGAGCCACACTTCCTGTCACATACACACCACTGCTGGTCACCTTGTCGTCTTTACCCAACAAATATTCGCTGTGTATGTTGAAACTTTTAGAACGATAATCAACACCGACACTAAAACGGTTTCTGTCGTAGTTTTGATCCTTAGCAATATCAGGAGCATAAACAGACGTAGCCACAGCATGACCACGGCCACACTGTCCTGTAGTGACGATATTTAGGAATTCGACAGGACGCCATTCCAATCGACCGATAACATCCTTGCTTGTGTTTTTATCTTTGCGGTTGATACCCTGTCCGTTCATCACCTGTAATTCATAGCGTAATTTTTTTTCGCATACCATTCCAAAGAGAGAAAGGCCCAAATCACGACCATACTGTACACCAAACAAAGGATCGCTTCCACATCCAGAAAGATAAGTGACACCTTCCGAGTAGACGTCGATGGTCTCCATTGATGTAGGAGACATTGGATTCTCAAGAGAATAGCCATTCTTGAATTGTCCCAAACGAATGCTAAGAGCATCGTTGTTTGTGATTCTAAAATCCGTATAAAACTCCTGGACCTGAGAGTTGAAGTCGTGCATGAAAAGGAACGACCAACGATCATTTATTTGAGCATTAGCCCAAAGAAGTGTCCTCTTAATGTCGAATGAATTTACCTCTTGTTCTGAATTCTTTTGATAGGTGTAGCCTGCCTGGGCATAGCCATGCAACTTGATTCTGTCAGAGATGTCTGACACGAATTTTTTCGCCGCACTTTCTTCGCATTGCTTTTCTTGGACTAGAATTTCCACACGTGTGGTGTCATTCTTAACCGAATTCACCGACACATTTTCTTCTGCTTCTACATTTGATACTAAAGAAAGCGACAACAGAAGAAACGGAATGTAACATTTTGTTTGTCGATACATTTTGCTTTTTGTTAATTACACTTTATTCATTTAAATTACTTTTTTACAATAGTCAACTCCCATTCTTGTCACAAATGGCAAAACATGAGTTTCCTTAATGGATACAAAAGTAAAATGCATTATCTAATATACAAAAAAACAGCATAAAAATTGTATATTAGCATGAAAGGTTTTGCTTTATCAAATATTTACAATAAATTTACAAGTCAAATCGGAATTTGTAAAAAAATAAAACAAAAGATAACCAAATAAAAGATGTTGGACCCAAACGAATACTTGCATCCAGACAAAGAATGTCTCACAAGAGAACAGATTGATGCATTACAAGTAGAGAGATTGCAAGCGACAATTCGTCACTGCATGAATTCTCCTTTTTACAAGAAAAAATTTGAAGAGATGGGCATCAAGCCCGAAGACATCAAAACTCCAGCGGATGTGCGAAAATTGCCTTTCACTACCAAACAAGATTTGCGAGACAACTATCCGTTTGGTTTGGCTAGCGTGCCACTAGAAAAATGTGTCCGTCTTCACTCTTCAAGCGGAACAACAGGTAACCCTACAGTCGTTTTGCATAGTCAGAAAGACTTGGATGAGTGGGCTAATGCCGTGGCTCGATGCTTGTGGATGGTAGGATTAAGACCTACTGACATATTCCAGAATTCTTCTGGCTACGGAATGTTTACTGGAGGATTGGGATTCCAATACGGTGCTGAGCGTTTGGGTATGTTGACTGTTCCCGCCGCAGCTGGTAACACATTGCGTCAGATCAAATTCATCACAGATTTCGGAACTACAGCCATCCACGCTGTTCCTTCATACCTGACACGTATCAAGGAGGTTATGGACCAACAGGGAATTGATCCACGCAAAGACACAAAGCTAAAGGTTCTTGCCATTGGTGCTGAGCCTCACTCTGAAGAGCAACGCAAACGTATCGAGAACATGTTCGGAGTTAAGGCATACAACAGCTTTGGTATGAGCGAAATGTGCGGACCGGGTGTGGCTTTCGAATGTAAGGAACAGAATGGACTACATTTCTGGGAGGACTATTATATCGTAGAGATTGTTGATCCAGAGACATTGGAGCCAGTGCCTGACGGAGAAATCGGAGAATTGATTTTGACAACAATCAACCGTGAGGCGATGCCACTTATCCGCTACCGCACCCGCGATTTGACAAGAGTATTAGGACGCACATGTCCATGTGGACGTAATCACATCCGCTTGGACCGTATGAAAGGACGTTCAGACGATATGATGGTGCTTCGTGGTGTCAACATCTTCCCTATCCAGATCGAGAAGATTCTGATGAAGTTCAAAGAGCTTACCACAAATTATCTGATTACATTGACAACAGATAACGACAACGACAACATGACAGTTGAGGTGGAGGTTAACAACTTCGATTTGAACGACAAAGATAAAGTTCAACAGTTGACAAAAGAGATCACTCGTGCATTAAAAGACGAAATTTTGCTTACACCTCACGTCAAATTGCTTCCTCTCGGCACTCTTCCTCAATCAGAAGGAAAAGCAGTCCGCGTTAAGGATTTCAGAAAGGTATATCAATAAAAATATCCTTGTGGAGACGCTATGATATGTTTCCACATAAAAAGTCAAAACGCCTTGACAGATAATCTGTCAAGGCGTTTTATTATGAATCACCAAACGTCAGAAACCCCATAAATAAAAAAGTCTGTCAGTTTTCGAAATTAAAATTACTCCAGATTTGTCACACCAGAAGCTTCACTACCCTTGGTACCTTTGCTCTTACCTTTAGAATCATTCTTTTTCTTTTGATACTTCTTGCTAGGATGATCATATTTTCTTGGCGTATAATAACGGTTTCGCTCACCCTGGATTTTTATCTCTGTATAATCTTCTTTTCGCTTAAAAGGATTTTTCAGACGCTTGAATGGATTGCTCTTCAAACGAGATCCGAAATCAGGAATGGCATAACCTATACCCATCTCCACATTCTCATACTGCAAAAGATGTGTCTTTACCCTTCCTACTCCATACCAATTGTCGGTGAAATAATACTTAGTAGTAAGCTTCTGATACATCAGATTCTCCAACTTGTAATTCTTATTCGGATTTCCTAAGTCATCCTCTTCAGGCACCTTCCATGGCTTGTAGACATAAAAACCACACTCCAGTCCTAATGTGAAACGATAGAAAGTGAAGTCGTTAGACAATCCGACTCCCACACGGAGCTTATTTTTGAACTTATCTTCTTCTATAAAATTATAGCGACGGTTGATTTCCCTGTCTTTTCCGTTATAGATGCTATTAAAGAAAACATCCGAAAACAGACCGATTCTGTACGCATTTGAAAGAGGGAGAACCGCACGAGCACAGAAGCTGAAATCAGGATAGTAGTGGCTGCCATCATCGACATCAAGCTGGTTCACTCCTCCCGTCAACTCGAATTCCAACGCAAGAATTTTCTTTTTCTTCTCCGCATCATTCTTCAATGGGAATGGCCACATATTTGGAGTGTAACGGGCTCCAAGATAAGCATCCCATATAACTTTATCTTCCGCTTTCCTGTTTATTCCAAATGAGCTCATCGCAAAAATATCTCCACCAAAAGCGATTTCCCACTGATAAAGCTTGCGACCGTAAGTCTTGCCAAGACGAATATTGAAATCCAATCCACCATTATACAAAGCCACAATATTACGCGACAACACTGTAAATGCATCTGTTTGGTTCCAATTGTCTTTTTTAAAAAGTTCTTTTGGATATAAAGCTAAACCGGATCCTAATTTCAAATTAGCCGCAAAACGAGGAGTGTGAATAAACGGCCACTTAAAATATGCATACGTTGCAACCGTCCACTCTGAAATATCACCATTTTTGATCAACGGAGCCACGCTGTCGGGGAACATCGTATAGAAAGGAGTAATGGCAAAACCGACACTTGGGAAATTGAATGTGTAATCCTGATTCCAGTCGCCCCACAAAGGAAGCTCCACCGCATATTCAGAAGCGAATGTCCAATCATCCTTCGCACCGCAAAAATCCTTGCCTACCATCAAATCATTGGAAAATTTGAAAATCATATTCTTCTGAGAAAATACGTCAGCGAGACACGACACCAACAAGGTCGCCGCGATGACTAATTTCATTATTGAAGAACTGTTTTTCATTGGTACGCTTTTATATTGCATAGTGATTTACGATGCAAATATAAAAAATTATTTTTCACTTTTAATATGTATAGCGAATAATAAGAGCTATTTTTGTAAATATTTTTACGAGTATTATGGAAAACACGAGCACAAGCGAATTGGTAAAAGAGCTGGCACAAAGGCTTATTGCAAGCGGAAAAACAATCGCCACAGCAGAAAGTTGCACAGGTGGCAACATAGCCCACAACATCACACTTCTGGCAGGCAGTTCACAATATTTTCTCGGCGGAATAGTGTCGTATGCTAACGAAGTCAAGATGAACGTGCTGGGAGTACGCAAAGAAGATCTTGAAAAGTACGGGGCAGTCAGTCAGGCTGTAGTGGAATCCATGGCGACGGGAGCATGCAAAGCCATAGGCAGCGACTATAGTGTCGCCACATCCGGTATAGCAGGGCCAGGAGGAGGCAGCGACGAAAAACCAGTCGGGACAGTATGGATGGCAGTGAGCGACGAGAAGAAAACTGTAAGCAAACTATGGCATTTCGACGGCAACAGAGAAGAAATAATCGAAAAAGCCACAAAAACAGCCATTTTTATGCTTTTAGAGATTGTTTGTTAAAAACTTTTTTATATTTTTGCACCGAATTTGTGAAGTAGCCTAATAAGTGAGGGCGAAGCACAAACGATAAAAATGAATTGTTTCTTTGGTGGACTCTGATAGTTACGCTACTTTCGAGAGAAAGATTCAGACACTCCTCCTTGAATATATTCTGTAAGCAATAACAAAAAAGTTAAACAAAAATGTCTAAGGTTTGTCAGCTTACCGGAAAGCAAGCGCAGAACGGTAACAACGTATCTCACTCAAAGAGAAGAACAAAGAGATTGTTCAACGTAAATTTGAAGACAAAGAAGTTCTACTGGCCAGAGCAGGGCTGCTGGATTGAGCTTAAGGTGTCTGCAAAAGCATTGCGTACAATTAACAAGAAAGGTATTGATGCCGCCCTTGTAGAGGCAGCTCAGAAAGGTCTATTTTAATCGGGAGGTTTAACAATGGCAAAGAAAAGTAAAGAGAATAGAGTACAGGTAATTTTGGAGTGTACTGAGCACAAAGATAGCGGAATGCCAGGAACTTCTCGTTACATCACTACAAAGAATAGAAAGAACACTCCAGAGCGTTTGGAGTTGAAGAAGTACAATCCTATTCTTAAGCGTTATACTATTCACAAAGAAATTAAATAATAAGCACTATGGCAAAGAAAGCGGTTGCATCATTGCAGACAGGTGAAGGTCGTTCATACGCAAAGGTCATCAAGATGGTTAAGTCACCAAAGAGCGGTGCTTACGTATTCGAGGAGACTATGGTTCACAACGACGACGTAAAGGCATTCTTAGCAAAGAAGTAAGAATTCTTTTATTTCACAATATCTCAGACGGAGCAACATTTTGTTCCGTCTGTTTTTTTGTTTTCCTCAAATAGTTTGGGAATATCAAAAAAGTAGGGTATCTTTGTACCCATAGAATTGGACCAATGAGAGTTTCGACTGAACGTCGGGATTCTTTTTTATTGTGTTTTTTAGAAACTTAAAAATAATACCAAATATATAAAACTATGGCTGTATCTTACGTTAGTAAAGAGGGATTGCTGAAAATGCAAGAGGAACTGCACCGCCTTGAAACAGTGGAGCGTCCAAGAATTTCAGCTCAAATTGCTGAGGCAAGAGAAAAAGGCGACCTAAGCGAAAATGCCGAGTACGACGCCGCTAAAGAGGCTCAGGGTCTACTTGAAGGAGAAATCTCTATGCTAAAAGAAAAAATCTTGAATTCTAAGGTGATTGACATGTCGAAGATCGATACTGAGACTGTACATATCCTTAACAAGGTTGAAATCAAGAATACTAAGACAAATGCCAAGATGAGCTACACTATCGTGTCGGAAAACGAGGCTAACTTAAAGGAGTTCAAAATCTCTACTACAACTCCTATCGCTAAGGCTCTTCTTGGAAAGAAAGTTGGAGATATCGTTGAAGTGGTGACTCCTGCCGCAAAAATGTCGTTCGAAATTCTTAGCATCTCTATCTAATGGCTACTATTTTCACAAGAATCATCAAGGGCGAAATTCCTTGTTATAAAATATACGAGGATGAAAACTACTTCGCTTTCCTTGATATCAACCCTCTTCAGAAGGGTCACACTTTGGTGATTCCAAAGAAAGAAGATGACTACATCTTCAACCTTGACGACGCCACTTACTCAGGATTAATGATGACAGCAAAAAAAATTGCTGCCGCTATCAAAGAAAGCACAAACTGCAAACGAGTTGGCGTAACTGTACTTGGAATGGAAGTGCCTCACGTGCATATACACCTTGTCCCAATGAACAGTGAAAAAGACATGCTATTTTCAAATCCTAAAATGGAACTTAGCAAAGAAGAATTTGAAGCTATCGCCGCTGACATAGCAAAGCGTGTGAAATAAATCATTAAACAATAAAAGCCAAACTGCTATTCAGTTTGGCTTTTTTAATACTAACAAACATTATATGAAAACACTTAAAAATCAAAAGCCAATCGAAAATCGCAACGTCAAAAGCATCCTTAATATCTTTGACCTGAAGACGGGCAAATACGAGACTGTGGCTGTAATTGATGCTCTTGCGGAAGCCCCTAACTGGGAAAAAGATGGCAAACATCTCGTCTACAACAGCCTTGGCAGACTTTTCCGTTTCGACATCGACGCAAAAACCTCAACACAAATCGACAGTCAATATTGCAATCACTGCAACAACGACCACGTCCTTTCTCCTGATGGCAAACGCGTGGCAGTGAGCCATCACACACGTGAAGATGGAGAGAGTCGTATCTACACATTCCCTATTGAAGGAGGTGCTCCGACTCTCGTGACTCCTATGGCACCAAGCTATCTGCATGGATGGAGCCCGGACGGCTCTACCCTTGCCTACTGCGCAGAAAGAAACGGGCAATATGACATTTATACAATCCCCGTAAACGGAGGGCTAGAGACTCAACTTACAGACACTTGTGGCCTTGACGACGGTCCGGAATATAGTCCGTGCGGCAAATACATTTGGTTCAATTCCGTCAGAAGCGGACTGATGCATATCTGGAGAATGAAAGCTGACGGCTCAGAACAAACTCAGATTACAGACGATGGCATGAATGATTGGTTTGCCCATCTGTCCCCAGATGGAAAAAAGGTCATCTTCATCTCGTATCATGAAGGCGACGTTGCTCCCGGAGACCATCCCGCCAACAAAAACGTGGAAATACGAATGATGGATAACGACGGAAAGAATATCCAGACGCTTGTAAAACTGTTTGGTGGACAAGGCTCTCTGAATGTCAACTCTTGGAGTCCGTGCGGCACAAAATTCGCATTCATGAGTTATGAGTTGAAATAAAATTTGCAGGACAAAAGGACCAAACAAAAAAGGCGAACCTAAATGGCTCGCCTTTTATATTATGAAAAGAAAATTCTTTTTACGCCTCTTTATTCCCTGTAGGTTCTGCGACTTCAGGTTTTGCTGCATTTTCCTGCTCCTTCTGCTGTTTCTCATACTCCTCTCTCAATTCCTTCTTCACAACAGCCAGATGCTCCATGATCTTCTTGTTTACAGTCAGACAAACACCTTTGCTATTTACAATAAATGCATCGGCATTCATCGTCTCAACCATCTCCACAACCTTGTCATAAGAGAGTGTGGTTGTCATCCAGTCGGCTCCAAACTCCTTCGATTGTTCAACAATATCTGTATATACAGCCAAAGCAGTTGTCTTGTCACTGCCATTCATCACCGGATATGTTGTATTGCCTTTCTCGTCCTTACGAGTAGGAATCAGATAAGTCGACGACACTATAGCCGCCATCATCTCATGCTCTAAATACGCACACATTCTGTTGTGCATATCTTTGTTTGCTCCCTCCTCAACGTTTTCTCTACGCATCTCCTGGAAAAATGCAGTCATCGCAATCTGAAGACGCGGATTCTGAATAGAATTCTCTCCTTCCTTTTTAGCTGTTGGCCACTCCTGCATTGGGATTCCTACCGCTGGTCTGATACCGTCAGCAACAAATACTGCCAAATATCCATCCTTACGTAAGGCGTCCATACACAAATGTAATTCTTCCTTCTTAACAGGCATAATGTCAACACTGTAATGACCCTCCTCCATCTTCTGTATGAAAGCCTCTCTATTCTCGTCTGTGAGAAGGATCAAAGCTCCATGTTGCAACTCATATGGATATCCTGTAGTTTTGCATATTGTGATCCATACCTTTTCCTGAGCTGCAATCTTAGCAACCATCATCTTGGAATTGATTGCAAGAAGATTATTGAAAACCTTAACGTCCTGATCCTTCTTCATGTCACGTGCCTTAGGAATCATCACATTCTGCATGTATGACATCACGAAAAGATTCTCCTGCAGTGTGTTTCCTGCAAACAATTTCAAACCTTCCGGACCCTTAAAACACTGCTGAAGCAACTCAGTACGTTTCTCATCACTTTCCACTGGTGTTCCCATGTTCATGTTGAGACTCAACTGCATCTGCTGCTGGCCCTGCTGAATATTCTGAGCTGGGTCATTGCTTCTGAATCTGAACTGTGATTCGTCAACTTTTCCTACTGGCTCTGCATTGTTCACATTGGCAGCCGCTGCACTATTCACTTTTGTTGGATCAAACTTGTCTGCCGGATTAAACTTTTTATCAGACTCATTATTTGATTCTGGCTTAACACTTTTATTCTCATCTACAGGAACGGACTTTGACTCGTCCTTTGCATTAGCCTGCTCTTTATTTCCGAAAATCTTATTAAAAAATCCCATTTTAAAATTATTTTCTACAAATATAAACAAAATGTCTGCAATACATTGTAAACTACTCCTATTTTTTGCAACAAACATTCCAAAGAAAATTAGCGGTAACCATAAGCAATCATATCTATATTGAGAAATTGTAAAAAAAGCGACATATCAAACAGTAACGGAATCAAGCATTTTCAGTTATAATTTTATCTTTTTGTCTTATTTATTCTTACACATTAAAACCAAGGATCACCAACAGAATAAACTACAATTTGTCAAAATGCAAGCATATACACAAAAACAATAACTTTGTAATCGTTAAAAGAAAGATTCCCGATAAAAAAGGAACTAATATTCACATAAAACTGACAAAATATAATATTATGCAAAAAAGATGGATTATCATGTTCGCATTCATGCTTATAATCAGCATTAGCGGACTTTTCATTCCTGGAAACGTGGATTTTGGATTCAAAATCGAATTGAGCGAAGACGCACAACTTCTTGCCAATGTGGCATGGTTGATCACAGCCACAATCTTTGTTTTGATGATGACACCTGGTTTGTCATTCTTCTATGGTGGTATGGTGCGAGAAAAAAATGTCATATCTACAATGCTGCAAAGTTTCATCGCAATGGGTATCATCAGTGTGCTTTGGGTAGTATTCGGATTTAGCCTTTGTTTCGGGCACGATTTAGGTGGAATTATTGGAAATCCCGCTTCTTATTTTTTCTTTAATAATGTAGGAGGGGCATGTTCCGATTCCAACTTCATTGAAGGTTTGTCTATTCCGATTGCTCTATTCGCACTATTTCAGATGAAATTTGCAATCATCACACCATCTCTGATCACAGGCTCTTTTGCAGAAAGAGTTCGTTTTTCAGGCTACTTGTTCTTCATGATTTTCTTCTTCATCTTCGTATATTGTCCATTGGCTCACTGCACATGGCATCCACAAGGATTGTTTGCAAGCATCCACGTAAAGGACTTCGCCGGAGGTATCGTTGTTCATGCTTCATCGGGAATTGCCGCTTTGGCAGGTGCAATGTTCTTAGGCAAACGAAAAGAGGCTGGCGAACATCTCCCTGCTAACGTTCCGTTCATTCTTCTTGGAGCAGCAATGCTGTGGCTTGGATGGTTTGGATTCAATGCAGGTTCTTCTTTGGCTGCCGACGGAATGGCTATAAAAGCTTTTCTGAACACCAATACAGCATCCGCAGTGGCAATGATCACGTGGATCGTGTTCGACTGTCTGAGAGGAAGAAAGCCATCGGCAGTGGGTGCAGCTGTTGGCGCGGTAGTCGGCTTGGTGGCTATCACACCGTCGGCTGGATGGGTATCTGTCGGAGAGAGTGTCTTCATCTCTTTTGTGACGACACTTATCTGCAACTTCGCTGTTTACTTCAAAAACAAAAAATCTAACTTGGATGACGCTTTGGATGTATTCCCCACTCACGGTGTCGGCGGTATCGTAGGCACATTGATGACAGGCATCTTCGTCTACAACTATGAAGATCCAGCCGTGAAAGCAGAATTGACTCACCTACAATATTTCGGAAACCATTGTCTAGTCATGGCAGGTGTGATCATATACTCTTTTGTTGTAAGCTATGGACTTTATTGGCTGACCAACAAAATGATTCCGATGCGTGTGAGTGAAGAGAGCGAAAAGATGGGACTTGACATGAGCCAGCACGACGAGATATATGGAGCCAAAGCGGTGGAGAGAGAGATTGCTGAATATTTTGAGCACGAACACAGAAGTGACGAACAATAACCTATTGAGACGGATTATTCCACATCTTTAATTATACAATTCCGTTCTTCGGACGCTGGTCTTGGCAACCAGCGTCCGTTTTTTTCTGTCACTTGCGATCTGAAAATATTTCATATGGATAGCATATTGTTCGTCATTGCGCCAAACAATAAGCCACACAACTAAAAAAGGGAAGCATTTCTGCCTCCCTTTATATCTGAAGAAATTCAAATCTTACTTCCAAACTGTCTTCAACTCATCATAACCCTTGGAATAGATTCGTGAGTTCGCTTTTCCATATCCAAGTTTCGATGCACGACCAGCAACTGCCTTTGTCATCTGGAATGATGTTGTTCCGTAAAAGAACAAACATGTGTTTGTTGGATACGCAGCCAAAAGATCCTGGCTCCACTGTGCATTGTCATCTGCAGTGTTGTAAATGTCCGCAGGGATATTCACTGCTCCTGATAAATGACCAGCCTCGAACATTGATTTTTCACGAGTATCGATCAATGCCTTAGTTCCTTTGTAAGACATATAAGTCTCATAGAACGTGTCTGCCTCTGTATACTCAACGAATGGACCATATGGATCATTTTCCCATATTTGTGACAAATTTCCAACACCCTTAGAGTATATTCTAATATTCTCTTTCTCAAATCCTACAGCAGATGCAAGAGATGCAACTTTATTTACATACGCCGAAGAAGTCTCTCCATAAAAAAACAGACATACATCTGTTGAATTATTCGCCATTTTTCTAAGGTCTTGACACCATTGTTCGTCTTGTATATAAAATTCACCCTCTAGGATATTGTGATAAATAGGCAAACTTTCTGATTTATACAAAATGCCACCATTGTTATCACTTGTATTAATCAATAATTTCACGCCAGAATAAGATTTATAATCATCGTAAAATTTATGAGCATCTACATACTCAATGTATAAATCAAGTGATTTTTTATCTTTACTATCCGAACCGCCAGATTCATTACCATCTTCTTCATCTCCACAAGATGTGCAGAACAATGGCACACAAAAAATAGCCATCAATACAAATAAATAACTTCGTAGCTTTTCCATATTTATTTTCCTTAATTTTTCATAAAACGACGACAAAGATATATAATTATTTGAAATGAACAACAACCGTCATTTATTCAAAATTTGATTAGTCGTTTACACACAACTAAAAAAGGGAAGCATTTCTGCCTCCCTTTTGTATCCGATAAAGTTTGTGTCTTACTTCCAAACTGACTTCAACGCATCATAACCCTTGGAGTAGATTCGTGAGTTCTCTTTTCCATATCCAAGTCTTGATGCACGACCAGCAACTGCCTTTGTCATCTGGAATGAAGTTGTTCCATAGAAGAACAAACATGTGTTTGTTGGATATTTAGCTAACAAATCCTTGCTCCACTGTGCATTGTCATCAGCAGTATTGTAAATATCTGCAGGCAAATTATCTGCTCCTGTCAAATGTCCAGCCTCAAACTTTGATTTTTCACGAGTATCGATCAAAGCCTTAGTTCCTTTGTAAGCCTTATAAGTCTCATAGAACGTGTCTGCCTCTGTATACTCCACGAATGGACCTAACTCCTCTGAATCATCATTTCCTCCACATGATGTGCAAAACAGTGCCATGATAGCAACTGTAAGCATTACGAAATAATTTCTTAATCTTTTCATTTTTAACCCTTTATAAATTTATATTCATTGTTGCTTTCTATCAACGCTCCAAAGATAAATCTTTTTTTGAAAAAAACAATGATATTTGCTATTTATGTGTGATTACTCGCTTTGTTTTGATTCCAGATGCGTTGATTTCATCTACTTTAGCCACAACACGTGAAGCCAAATTCATAAATGCCTGAGACGTGATCGTATCGTCTTTCAACACTGCAGGTGCACCATTGTCGCCACACTCACATATCGACTGTACGATTGGTATCTGTCCAAGCAGCTCGACATTCATATCCTCAGCCAACTTCTTGCATCCTTCCTTACCAAAGATGTAATATTTGTTGTTTGGCAATTCCGCTGGTGTGAACCATGCCATATTCTCCACCAAACCAATGATCGGAACATTGACTTTCTCTCCAACAAACATGCTGATTCCTTTCTTCGCGTCTGCCAATGCCACTTCCTGCGGTGTGCTCACAACGATGGCTCCTGTCAACGCAAGTGTCTGCACCAATGTAAGATGTATATCACTTGTGCCTGGAGGCAAATCCAACACGAAATAATCCAAATCACCCCAATTGGCATCTGTAATAAGCTGTTTCAACGCATTGCTTGCCATTCCGCCTCGCCACAACACTGCATCATTCGGATTGACAAAAAAGCCGATTGACAACAACTTGACTCCATATCGCTCCTCCGGACGGATCAACTCGCGTCCCTGCTCATTCACCTCTTCCAAAACAGGTCGGGCATCCTCTAATCCAAACATCTTTGGCATCGACGGACCAAATATATCCGCGTCGAGCAATCCTACCTTATAGCCCATCTTCGCAAGTGAAACCGCAAGATTAGCTGAGACGGTGCTCTTTCCTACTCCACCCTTGCCTGACGAAACCGCAATTATATTCTTCACTCCAGGCAACGGATTGTCTGGATCTTTCTTTGGCATCGCTGTCTTGTATTTGCAAGTGATATTGCCTTTGATATCCACATCTTTGTCGACGTATGTCAAGATAGCTGTCTCACACGCCTTTACCAATGACCTTGCAAACGGATCGTTCTCTTTCTCAAATATCAACGAGAACGACACTTTGTTCCCGTCTATACGAATATCGTCGTCTACCATCTCAGACGAGACAATATCCTTTCCTGTTCCCGGATAACGCACATGTGAAAGTGCGTCTGTTATCAATTTTGGATATAATGCCATTATTTAACCTGATTTTCTATAATATTTGACAACACATCCTTCATCTCCAATCCCGCTGCTGCCACCTGCTGTGGGATGAAACTTGTAGGTGTCATTCCAGGTGTCGTGTTGACCTCAAGAAGGTTCACAGTGCCGTCTGCGGAAATAATATAATCCACACGGATGATTCCATGAGCGTCAAGCACATTGTAAATTTTCTCTGTCTGCTTGCGTACCACAGCTGCTGTTTCCTCAGAAATACGGGCTGGTGTGATCTCCTTCACCTGTCCTTTGTATTTTGCATCGTAATCAAAAAACTCGTTCTCACTCACCACCTCTGTTATCGGGAAGACTGTGGTTTTTCCTCCTGCCTTGTAGATTCCACAAGTGATCTCTGTTCCCTGCATGAAACTTTCTATCACAGTCTCAGAACCCTCTGCAAAAGCTTTCTTCACCGCTGGCTTGACCTGTTCTATCGTTTTAACTTTTGTCACACCAAAGCTGCTTCCTCCATCATTAGGCTTAACAAAACATGGCAAGCCCACAGCATCTACAATCTCTTTATCAGTATAGTCGCTCACACTTCTCAAGCGTAATGATTTAGCGACTGGAATACCGAAATTCTTTAAGTATGTATTGCAAGTGAACTTATTGTATGTCAATGCAGAAGCAAGTACACCACATGAAGAATATGGGATCTTCATCAACTCAAAATATCCCTGCAACTTTCCATCCTCGCCTGGAGTACCATGGATAGTGATGTAGGCATAATCAAATTTGATTTTCAATCCATCAATAACGGCAGAAAAATCATTCTTGTCGACGGGATATTTAGCGTCATTCACTTCCAAATTCCACTCTGTGCCGATGATTGTAACGATATAGACATTGTATTTCTCTTTGTCCATAAACGAGTATATACCCTTGGCACTTTTTAGCGACACAACCACTTCCGACTGGTCGCCACCCGCTACGATTGCAATATTTTTTTTCATTTGTTGATACACTTTAATTGTCCATACAAAGATAGACAATGACAATCAAAGGGCAAACAAATAAGGAAGATTTTAATTTATACTACAACCATAAAAAATATTTCCAACACGGCATAATCTCCACTAATCCGTGCGAATCCTCTATTTGTTCCTCTTCATCGTATGTCAAAATCAATCGTCGTCTACAAGATAAACGATTTGGCAGTTTTTTCAATGCATCCAATTCACGACGACGCGTTTCTTCATCTCGTAACGAATAACTTACCTGTATTGCCAATTCTTCATCGGGTATATAAAAATCAACTTCAAACCCATCATTATAAAAATATACATGATCGTTTTCCATATCGTGGCCATACTTTCTAAACAAGTGTAGAGCCACCATATTCTCAAGCAACATCGAGTCTTTACCAATAAGAAACAATCGCAAGATTCCATTGTCGATGAAATAATATTTACAATTGCTTTCTTTATCGGCCAAACAACTCACATAGTTCTTAAGTCTAAGTAACAACCAAGCGTCTTCACAATACTCTATATATTTGATTGTAGTAGCAAGGCTCAACTTTCCTCCAACACTTGACATCAGGCTATTGATTCGATTATAGCTGATTGGGCGACATACACTCTCAGCCATCTTTCGAACCAAAACTCGCATACCAGCCACATTAGTGATCTTATTTCGTGCAATAATGTCTCCAAGGTAAATTTTCTGATAAACACTATTCAAATAATTTGTGCGGACAGGAAGGAGTGCGGCTGCAGGCAAACCACCATCATGAATATATTCTTCGTAATGCCGCATCAGGTTTATACGTTGTTCAGTGCCGATTATATCCATTTGTCCTGCAGGAATATGATGAGCATTTAAGAACTCCTTAAAGCTATATGGATATATCTCTTTTACGAGATAGCGTCCTCCTAATGTGGTATTGATTTCTCCAGACAACATTTTCGCATTTGAGCCTGTTAAATATACAATATGACCAGTGTCAGCCATGCGTCGAGCAAATTTTTCCCAATTATCTATATTTTGTATCTCATCAAGAAACAACATCGGACGTGTTCCATACATTTCCCCATGACATTCCAACAGTTTATTAAAATCCTCAGTAGAAAAGTCCGCCATACGCTCATCCTCAAAATTAACATACAACATTTCATCCCATTTGTGGCCTTCTTTTAACAACTGTTGCATTTTTTGAAATAATGTATATGACTTTCCAGAACGTCTGACTCCAACTATGACAATACAAGGGAAATCATCTATATCAAGATTTCTTGAGATTACCTCATATCTTTCTATCTCTGATTGATTATCTTTTATAATCTGTTTAAAAACCTGCTTATCCATATAAATTGTATTAACACAGGCACAAATTTAATGCTTTTGTTTAATACATTAAACAAAAAAGCACTAGTTTTATTTAATACATTAAACAAAACCAGTGCTTTTTATATTCAAAACATATTGTTCTAATCTTGAGAGACGCTACACTCCACGGCAATCATACATTGCGAATCACCACCAGATATTGATAATGTTCATTCTCATAAACTTTCTCTGCTTTTAGTCCACACATCTGGCAAACCGCATTAAGCCGGTTGAAATCCACAAAAAGCCATTCAAACGAGTCGTCCTTCTCACCTCTGTATGAGATAGAATAATCAATCTCTCCATAATATGGCTCGTCATCTATTCCCGGATCCACATTTCCTTCTTCATCCGTGTAAAGATAAATCAAATCTGAGCTGTCCATCACGATTTGCCCACCGTCAGATAGTATGCTCTTGCAATGATTAAGGAAAGACGGAAGGTTTTTCATCGTCTTTGCGATTCCTGCTCCATTCATCAGCATCAGCAATGTGTCATATTTTTCTCCGGCTATATCGTAGAAATTTCGAATCTGGGCATTCCTGACACCTCTCTGCCTCATCACATCGACAGCACCAGCCGACACATCTATTGCATCAACATCAACTCCATTATCCTGCAGCCAAAGCGTATGGCTGCCAGAACCCGCGCCGACATCAAGTGTGCGTCCCTTACATAGTTTCAACGCTCGATGTTCAATCTCACTCATCTGCTCCCATGTATGGAAGAACTCCTTAATATTCCAATATTCCGTCTCCACCACACTACTTTCAACTTTGATTCTAGTCTTCTTATCTCCATTGAAATATGCGGTCAAAGCCTTACCGTATGCGTCGCTCATAATCAGTTATTTTAAATTGCTCAAAATTAGCATTTATTCTGCAAACATTCAAAGTTTAGTTCAATCTTGAAATGCAGAATGCGATTTCACAGAAGACGAGCCATAATTTCGTCCTCCGTTCTGCGTCTTCCTCCAAACAAAAAATCCCGACAATTTTCATTGCCGGGATTATATGTAATCTAAACTAATATTACTTAGTCTGGATAATCAAGTAGTCTGAAGTTGACCAGAATCTGTTGTAATCCTTGATCTTCAAAACCAAAGTCTTGTCCTCAGCGCTCTTTGGAAGAAGAGTGTAAGAAGTCAATGGGTGACGAGAAAGGATAACTGCCTTCTTAGTCTTAAGATCTAGCTCAGTGAAGTCTCTCTTATCAACCTTAGTAAAGTCTGAAGATCTGATATCACCACCCTTCTTAAGAGCTCTTTCCAAAAGACCCTTGTTCTTCAAAGTTGCCTTATCAGCAGCCAAGTAGTATACAGCGTTCAACTCAGCGTCCTGAGCAGCGATAGCAGCAGCCTGCTGTGCAGAAACAGCATTAACAGAGTCGATACGTGCATTTGCAGCGATGTTCATATTCTCAAGGTCAGCGATCTTGATATTCTTAGCCTCAAGTTCCTCCTTAAGTTTAGCCATCTCAGCCTGGCTCTCAGCCAACTGCTTCTTCAACTTACCGATTGTACCACGAAGACCGTTAAGCTGACCGTTAGACTTAGCCAACTTCTCCTCCAACTCGTTGATCTTCTGGTTGCTCTGCTGGATACGCTCAGAGATTAGTTTGAAATCCTCCTGGATTGTAGCCTTGTTTGTGCCACCTTCCTGACCCTTGTCGTTAAGAACACCAAGCTCAACCTCCTTGATCTGCTTCATGTTAGCGTTAACCTCCTCGAACAAATCAGACATCTGCTGTGAAATCTGACGCTCCTCAGCCAACACTGTTCTCAATGAATCTGAAGTCTTGTTGGCCTGATCAATCTCTCCCTGCCATGGGTTGCATGATGTAGCAGCCACTAGCGCTACGCCTGCGAATAAAATTGCTTTTTTCATTTTATATATTTTTATTTAATTTATTCTTAATACCGTTGTAAGGCTTTATTCCTCATCATCGTCATATTTCTTCTTGCTTGCCTTCTCTTTTTCTTTTCCTGAGATGACAATCACAAACTCACCCTTTGGCTCATTTGCCTCAAAATGGGCTTTGACCTCAGAGACCGTTCCCCTTACCGTCTGTTCGAATTTTTTTGAGATCTCACGTGAGACTGACACCACTCGGTCTGACCCGGCAAGTTCTTCAATCTGCGCTAAAGTCTTGACAACTCTGTAAGGCGACTCATATATAATAGACGTGCGTTCCTCCTCCACAATCTCTTTCATACGAGTCTGACGTCCTTTTTTTTGAGGCAAAAAACCTTCAAAACAGAATCTGTCTGTTGGCAATCCGGAATCCACTATCGCCGGCACAAACGCTGTGGCACCCGGAAGGCACTCCACCTCCACTCCTGCCTCAGCACATGCTCTCGACAACATAAAACCAGGATCTGATATTCCAGGTGTACCTGCATCACTTATCAATGCCACATTCTCACCCGACTTTATCCTCGACACGACTGAATCACACGTCTGATGCTCATTGAATTTATGATGAGACATCATCTTGTTCTCTATCTCAAAATGCTTTAGCAAGACACTGGATGTACGAGTGTCTTCGGCCAATATCAAATCAGCCTCCTTCAACACCCTTACGGCTCTGAATGTCATGTCTTCAAGATTGCCGACCGGAGTCGGAACTATATACAATTTTGCCATAACACTAGTTAGTGAACCTTGCTTCCAACAATTCCATAAATTCAAACGCAGCTCCTTCTGTTGTGTCCCAATTGAAATTTTCTGCGACATAAGCCTCAGCCTCCTGCAATGACGACATCGAATTCAATTTTTCGATTGTTGTGTTCAACAACGTCATATCCCCACCGAACAATTCCCTCTGATAACGGAATCTGTCGTTGAAATTAAGTGATTTGCGCAAATCTGTAACAAACCTGCTCTCCAATCGTCTGCCTCCTTTGAATCTCTCATTGGTGATTACTGGACCGCCGATTGTAGATTTTGGCTGTTCAACCACTTTCTTCTCTGCACTTTTCGATGGTGCTGGGTTCTCTGTTTCAACAGTTTTGGTGATCTCTTTTTGAACCTCAGCCTCAGCCTTCTGAGTTTTCAACTCTTCAACGACCTTTGGCTCCGGCTCTTTCACAACAACTTTTACTTTATCTATAGCAGAAACGTCAACCTCTATAGTAGTGTTTTTCTTAGGACTAACCAACTCTTCTTCAGCGTTGACATTCTGATATTGCGCATCCTGCGTTTTTGGGGCTACATCTATCTTCCCGACTTCCGGTGCCACATTAACACTTGCCTCTACTGTCTTTTGTTCTGTCTCAAGACATTCTTCCTTGACAGGCTCCGCTACTACTGCCTTATCCTCCGATTTCTCGGAACCAGCTTCTTTGCTTTCAACACTGAGCTGCTCAAACTCCGACAGTATGTTCCTCACCTTCTGAAGAGCAAGGTCGTGCATCGCATACGGAATAGTTTCCATACTCTCCATGCATTTCGTTAGCATATCAAGTTCGGAAATGTCATTCAGTATAAATGTGATAAGTTTATTTTTATTCATTAAGAATAACTTTTTACTTTATCTTTGCCACAAAATTGCACTTCAATAAAGCATTTAGCAATATTGATTATGCAAATATAATTAGATTTTTTTCGAAATGTACGTTTTATTTAACTTTTTTTATGAAACATATAAAGAATAATTTCATCACCTCTCTTTCCCATTTATATGAGACTTCTGAAATCAATGAAATTTTCTACGAATGTGTTTCTCATATAACCGGGAAATCACGCAGTCAGATAATAATGTCGTTGTCAGACAAGGCTTCCGATGAAATTGTCAAACAATGTGATACACTGCTTTCCCGTCTGCAGACAGGAGAGCCAATGCAATATGTCCTGGGATTTGAATGGTTCGACGGAATGAAATTCGCCGTTGATTCCAGAGTCCTTATCCCCCGTCCGGAAACCGTGGCTCTCGTGGATGAGATAGAAAAATTAAAAATTAAAAATGCAAAATGCGAAATGAGTGTGTTGGATATCGGCACTGGATCTGGAGCTATTGCGGTTGCAGTGAAAAAGAGGATTCCAGACGCAAAAGTCACAGCGGCAGACATCAGCGAAGATGCGCTTGAAGTCGCGTCGACAAATGCCAAGAAGAATGAAACAGACATAATTTTCGTTTGCGACGATGCATTGTCCGACTCTTTCTTGTCGGGATGCGAACCGTTTGACGTGATAGTCAGCAACCCTCCATATATATGTCCAAACGAAATGGCGGAGATGCGAACAAACGTGCTCGACTTCGAGCCTCATCTTGCTCTGTTCGTGCCACAAGACGACCCATTGTTATTTTACAACAAAATCGCTAAATTTGCAATCAATAATCTTGAAAAAGACGGTGCTCTTCTTTTTGAAACAAATGCGGCATACGTCCACGATGTTGAGAAAATGATGCGCAACACGGGATTCAACGACGTCGTGGTGATAAAAGATTGTTTCGACCGGGAGCGTTTCGTGATTGGCAAAAAGATATGAGTGTGGAGACAAAATTAAAAATATGGAGCAAAGACGAGGCATTGGCTAAGATGTCGATGTTGTGCGCTGAGTCGGAGAAATGCAAATACGACATCGCTGAAAAATTGAAACAACACGGACTTTCTTCCACTGACTCAAACGCTATACTGTCTTACCTGGAGACGGAGAGATTCATCGACGAAGCCAGATACTCCAAATTCTTCGCCAAGGACAAATACAAATTTGCCAAATGGGGACGCAAAAAAATAGAATATGCCCTAAAAATGAAAAGGATTCCCGTCGACTACATTAAAGATGCTTTGGACGAAATTCCCGATGACGCATACGAGGAGACTATGCTTGCAACACTCACGTCGAAACTAAAAACAATCAAATTTCAAAACCGTTACGACGCGAAGGCTAAGCTATTTAGGTTTGCAGCTTCACGCGGTTATGAAAGCGGAGTGGCTTTGGAAATCATCGAAAAGATATTAAATGAAAATTTAGAAGGATACGACAATGAATAAACTTATCAAAGGAATGTTTGCCGACTATAGGTTGGGCAAAAAAATACTGTTGTTGCTCGGCATTTTCATATTATTGGATATAATCGGAAATGTAGTAGGATTAGGCGTTGAATGGGTGGGTGAGAGATTGCTTTCCCACACAAACTCTTTACGTTTGACACAGTTCGTGGCATCCGTATTTGTATTCATCGGCACGCCATGCCTCTTCTTCTATCTCACAGCCAAACAAAGCTGTCCGGCTACGGAATACTTCAAGCTTAACAAGAAGAATGATACTATCATATATATATTGGCTATAGTGGCACTATTCAGTCTGTTGCCACTCGTCAACTATACAGCCTCTATAAACGAGCAGATGACTTTGCCAGATTCTCTTAAAGTGATAGAGGAAGCTATCAAGAAAATGGAAGATTTAGCAGAAGAGATGACATTGGAACTGCTCAAGACGGATTCCGGGCTAACTTTAATAATCAATCTCATTGTGATAGCCGCCGCTCCCGCAATCGGAGAGGAGATGATGTTTCGCGGAGCATTGCAGAAGACGTTGCACGAAAAATTCTCTCCATTTTGGGCAATCATAATCACATCTGTCATTTTCAGTGCCCTTCACTTCCAATTCTACGGATTCATTCCACGATTCCTTCTTTCCGTGTTTTTAGGAATGCTATACTATTTCAGTGGCAGCATCAAGCTTAACATGGTCGCCCACTTCACAAACAACGCAATGGCGGTATTGGTATATTACATCTGCACCGTCGCTAAAATTCCAATTGAAGATGCCCCGACAGAATCATTAGGCAAAGAGGATTTATTTCCCGTTGTAATTGCGACAGTGCTATTCGCCGGAATCATGTGGGCAATCTATAAGATTGCAGGCGAAGACAACAGAAAAGAGATGCGACCAGTGGAGGTCGATAATGTATTGGAAAAACAAGACAATAATCAGGAACTGCACAAATTGGGAGAATCAGAAGATTCCAATGAAAATGCAGATCATTTGTCATAAACCAGGATTCCGAAATTTGTTCTAAACTGCTGTTTATGTTTTATTTTGAGGATTGTTAAGGACGGAACGTCCTAACCTTCCTTCTACAGTGAGAACCGTAGGCGAACTCTTAAAAAAACACAGGAACGACTAATATACAATTATTTAACGACTATCCTATTTATCAAAATGGCTTGCACATTGGATTATATCGATTTTGTATGCTCCCAGCTTAACGGCATTGGAGAAATACGTACACGCAAAATGTTCGGCGACTGGTGTATCTATATCGACGAGAAACCCGTCGTCTTAGCTTGCGACAACATCTGCTACGTAAAGAAACATGCAGCGATTGAAGATATGATGAGTGACGCGGAATGTGGCTGTCCATATGATGGAGCAAAAGAGCATTACATACTCGACATCGAACATGGAGACGATGCAAAACGTGTGGTGAGAAAACTTGTCGAAGTGTTGCCTTATCCGAAAAAGAAGACAAAAAAATAAGACGTTCGCCACTGATGGTAATTATCAATTCTCATGGGTAGCCATATACCAACTCGTCTTCTTATACACAGACATTAAAGAATGCTCACTTGGCTCCGACGTTGTTATTCCGCAAAACTTTCCTATCGAAATCTCTCCGCCCAATGCAGAATAATAAGTAGGTGTGTTCCTCTTGTATGGAATAACAACTGTCATCAAATTGTCAAACTCACTCAGCCATTGAGTATTGTCAGTCAAATGATAGACATAATCCTCAAAATCAACAAACACGGTTGGATCATAGCCATCCATACGTTGCAATGAAGATGCTTCCACATGCACCGTCGCATCAAGAGAAAAATTCACTTTTTTCATAAATCGAGCAAGAGTGTCGAGAGCATCACAATTGATTGTAGAGATTGTGCCACATGGTCTTTCATAATTAACATAGAATTTGTAGAACGACTCGCAAACATTCTCATAATCAACTCCTCCTATCAAATATTTTCCACTTATCTGGTAAGGGAATCCGTATGCCATGACCTCTGTAGGATATGCCACTATATGCTTGCACACATCTTTTAACTCGTATGCCACCTCTATATTAGCCATATAGCAATTATCAAACAGGATCATCTCTAACTTCTTGATCTTTGAGTTTTTTATTCCTTCCCTAAAAGTTGAGATCTCTATCTGAGATTCTGTCGTCGTGCCTCCTATAAACCTTGTCTCTGGCACCGGTGCCTCATCCGAACCGACAATGGCTGAACGTGTCGAGAAAGAACCTGCCGGCACCCAACCTGTGCCATGGCATCCTACAGTCATCGAATATGTGTTGGATGGAAACTTAGGATACACCCTGTCAAGAAGATGAGTTATTCCCTCGCTCGTCGTGAACATTGGATCTGAATAGCTATCCAAAGTGTCTTCCACATAAGCACCGTTAGATTTCCTTAACTCAATGATATCTACATTTCCACGAGTCGACTCGATACATACGACATAACGTTCATTCTCAGTCCCCTTCTGCTGGAGGACTTGCTTAAAATCTTTGATATTCTGAAGAAAACAAGGTTTTAGATTGTTCGACCATGGGAAAAACATAATTATTGTATTTTCCGCAGGTTGACGTGAGTCCTCATTATCCTCAGGATCTTCAGTACATGCGAAAAAACATAAAAATGTCAGAAGACACAACAGTAGTTTTTCAAAATTCTTCATTCTCATAAACAAAAAAAGGCAGAGAAACCGAAGTCTCTCTGCTTATATTAAATTTTATTATTGGTTCATTGAAGCCAAATACTCCTCGTTTGTTCTGCTTCTTTCAAGGTTTTCCTTCACCTCAGTCATAGCCTCGATAGGAGTCATGTCTGAATAGTGCTTTCTCAAAATCCACATTCTCTGAAGAGTAATCTTATCCTGAAGTAGATCGTCACGACGTGTGCTACTTGCCATGATATCCACTGCTGGGAATATTCTCTTGTTGGCAAGACGACGGTCGAGCTGAAGCTCCATATTACCTGTTCCCTTAAACTCCTCAAAGATGACATCATCCATCTTCGAACCAGTATCAGTAAGAGCAGTGGCAATAATAGTCAAGCTACCTCCATTTTCGATATTACGCGCTGCGCCGAAGAATCTCTTTGGTTTCTGCAATGCGTTTGCGTCCACACCACCACTCAACACCTTACCTGAAGCAGGAGATACCGTATTGTATGCTCTGGCTAGACGTGTGATTGAATCCAATAGGATAACCACATCATGTCCACATTCCACCATTCTCTTAGCCTTCTCCAACACAATGCTTGCAACCTTGACGTGACGTTCTGCAGGTTCATCAAATGTAGACGCGATAACTTCAGCGTTTACACTTCTCTGCATATCGGTAACCTCCTCAGGACGCTCATCGATAAGAAGCACCATCATATAAACCTCTGGATGGTTGGCAGCGATTGCGTTTGCGATATCCTGCAAAAGGATAGTCTTACCTGTTTTAGGCTGAGCGACAATAAGTCCACGCTGTCCTTTTCCGATAGGGCTGAACAAATCTACAATTCTTACAGAAGTATTGCAAGTCTTAGGGTCACCAGTCAAATTGAATTTCTCATTTGCGAACAAAGGAGTCAAGTGGTCAAAAGGGACACGGTCTCTCACATGTTCTGGAGGACAGTTGTTGATTGTGTCGACACGAGTAAGAGGGAAATACTTTTCACCTTCACGAGGCGGTCTGATATCACCGGTCACAACATCACCAGTCTTCAATCCCATCAGTTTGATCTGATTTGAAGAGACATAGATATCATCTGGGGAACTCAGGTAATTATAATCAGGAGAGCGAAGGAATCCATAGCCGTCTGGCTGGATAATCTCAAGCACACCACTACCCTTAATCACACCCTCGAAATCATATTGTTTTTGTTTTTTTGCTTCTTCAGCGGCCTTTTCAGCCTCAATTCTCGCACGTTCCTCTTCGGCTCTTCGCGCAGCCTCTTCCCTTGCTCTTGCAGCTTCTTCTTCAGCTAATCGTCTTTGATATTCCTCTTCCTCACGTCTACGCTCTTCTTCAATCTGCTTTTGACGGAACATCTCTTCAATTTCCTGCTTCTGATAAACGAAGGGTTCAGCGGCTCCTGAATTTTCTGCTGCTTTTTGTTTGGCCAATTTCTTTTTCTCAAGAATCATTCTGGCAACAGCCGCAGCCGCATTATTATTACTGCTTGTTGAGAGCCCGCCTCTGCCACTGTTTGACGAATCCAAAACAGGCTTTACAATTTCCTGTTTCTGTTCGGATGCCAATGGCTCTTCCTTTTCTATTTTTGGCTCTTCTGTTGACACCGGTTGAGGCTCCGGTTCCGAATCTTCATTTGGCGATTGAGCTAGCCCCATTATAGCATTTATCAGCTGTTCCTTTCGATAAGCATCAGGACGATGTATACCTATTGATCTTGCGATAGTCTGCAATTCGGGCAACTTCTTTGCCTTCAATTCTGCTTCTGTCATGTATATATTATTGACTTATACTCTTTTGAACGAGACACAGCGAAGCTGCATATCATTTATATTATTACGATACTTGAAATATTTCTTTTTGACAAATAAACCAGGACATCTCCGTATGCATATAACAAAAGTCTGTGACACACAACTGAAGTGCAATACACACTAATAAAACTGACTTGCTATGGAATTTTTATGAGAATAAGCAATCTTATTTTGTTGCTCTTTCCTGATTGCGACGACAAAATTATATTTTTGTTTTATTATCGTCAAATAAATCTCACATTTTTTTTGTTTTGACTAAACAAAGAAAAGTCCAGCCTTGAACTCAAGACTGGACCTCAAATATCCTTATCCCAAAGTGATAGCCTCTGAAGGACAAACTCCTGCACAAGTTCCACACTCTGTGCATGCATCTGCATCAATTTTGTAGATATCGCCCTCAGAGATTGCTCCTACTGGGCACTCGCCTGCGCATGTACCACATGCTACGCAGTCTTCACCAATTACGTATGCCATAATTCTTTTTTTGTTTTAGTTTATAAATACAATGCAATATTAGTGCTTTTTTATTTTCACTGCAAATAAAATCAATATTATTTTTTTGAACTCTTAACGGATGTTAAAATTCATATTTCCGACAAATGGTCTAAACGATGGCAACAAATGTCAAATCAACAGCCATTTTGTATTCAACATTTTTCATTCCTATACGCTCCTGGAGAAACTCCGGCATGAGTTTTGAAGAATCGTCCGAAAAAACTTTGATTTGGAAAATTCAAAGCCTCAGATATCTGCTGAATTGAAAGATTGCTTGTGCGAAGCATCTGTTTGGCCTCTGTCATGACCAATGAGTCTATAAACTGGCTTGGAGACGACCCGACACATTCCGACACTATTTTACAAAGATACTTAGGAGTGATACACAGTTGGTCGGCATAATATTTCACATTTCGCGTTTTCTTGAAATTCTCTTTCACCATAGACGAGAATTTAAGGAAAATTTCCTGTGTGCGAGATCCTTTCTCCTGTGCCACACACGACTTTGACACTTCATTCAACACCTCACAAAGCATCGCCTTCATCAAAAACTCACACGCTGCTCTTAAATATGCCGTTTTCTCTGTCTTGCATAAATCAAGTCGGCTCTTGACAAAATTAAGATACAAAAGCATCGACCCGTACAACTCTTCAGACGTCTTGAATATCGGATTCGTATTGCCCAAAGGCACTTTTAATCCAGAGACAAAACCGGAAATCACACGTCTGTCGAAAAAGAAAAGCACTGAATTGAAATCCTCACTTACGGATTTAACAAGCAAAGTCTGCCCCATCCTAATTCGCACAATGTCTCCCTTTGAAAATTTGCATGGCTTCATGTCGATTTCCAAATCTGCTTCTCCTGATATGCAAAACCCATAGAAGAAAAGAGGCAATCTTTCCGGCGACGACATTATTGGTATCTGGCAAACATTCCATAATCCATATAAAACACCGTCATTTTCTATCTTGATATTCTCCTTTCCACAATTCCTGAATATTTCCTTCTGAATCCCGTTTTTTTGCATTTTCTAACTATTTATCTATGCAAATTTATCAAAATTCACTTTTTTGTCATAAAAAAAGCAACCGATTTTTTTCAACATAAAAAATATGATTACTTTTGCACCGTCAATTACAATTAATTTTATAGGATTATGGCAGAACACAACGAATTAGGCAAAAACGGCGAAAACTTTGCCGTGGAATTTCTCGAAGGAAAAGGTTATCAAATCATTGCAAGAAATTGGAGATGTGGCAACAACGAGCTTGACATTGTTGCACTAGACGGTGACACTCTCGTCTTTGTCGAAGTCAAAACACGGTATTCCGACTACATCGACCCCCGTACCAGCATGAGCAAAAGCAAAATCAGAAATTTTGTAAACGCGGTCAACTTGTACATCAGAAAGATGCAGGTCAACTCAAATTTCCGATTAGACGTCGTCATCATTGTGATGCAAGGAGGTTTCGACAACAAAGGCATGTATGTGGAACATTATGAAGACGCAATATTGCCGACTGACTTATGATAACGCGTCGCCAAATGAAGCCAGAACAAAAAAGTCAGCCAAGCAAGACCTGGCTGACTCCCCATTGAAATAAAATATCGTTGTTCTGGGTTAGTTAAATGAGGCATAGAAACGCAATGAAGGAACCGGAATGGTTATCTGAGCTCTTGCAATCGGACGCTCTACCATCATATAGCCTTCTGCCACAGGCAAGAACCACATTCCGCCAGCTTCATAATAAGTTGTTCCATTTACGCGAGACAAACGTGCTCCGTAAGGAAGAGTTGTGAAGAAGACATTCTCTGGGAATGCGACTTCCTCGTATCCATATACTGGATCGTATACATAGTACACTCCATTACCATAGTAGTAAGTGTAATCGCCAACCAAGAATGTGTGAGCCACAACAGGACGTACATGATGGTACACTGGGTGTGGACGATGAATCACACGATGGTGGTGAGCAGGTGCGTGATGGTGCACTACCGGTGCAGGACGATGATGGTGATGCACTGGTGCTGGATGGTGGTGATGGTGTACCGGAGCAGGTGCATGATGATGATGGTGAGGCGCAGGTGCCGGACCATGATGATGCGCTGCTGGAGCCGGTGCATGATGATGAGCTGGTGCATGATGCACAGGACGCGGTCCATGCTCTACTCTTGCTGGTGCTGCTGGACGATGTCCGCCACCGTGAGCAGGTGCTGCCGCATGATTACCACCTCTGTTCGCTGGTGCTGCCGATGCATGTCCACCACGATTATTGTTTGCTGGCGCAGACGTATGCTGTGGAGCTCCACCATTACGTGAGCGCTGTGCGAAAGTTAACTCTGACATAGCAAGCATTGCTACAATGCTTAGGACTATTAAAAACAATTTATTTTTCATGGTCGTATCAATTTTATCATTAACATAATCAACATCGCCTTATCGGTTCCGTTTATCTTTTATGCAAATATAATGAAGTGAAAATAATATCTTACCTTTGTAAGATTTTTTAAGATAGAAAAAAAGATTTTTTAACACTATGAACAGCTCATACATATATAAAATAGAGGAGATCGAAAAATCTACGGATATTGTATCAAAAAAATACAAAAACCTGTTTTTTGTTTTTGAGTCTATCTGCAAGGAACTGACCGCAGACGACAATATTCGTTTCGCCACTGAATATGCCAGACTGACATTTCTTCTGGATAAAAACAACGTGCATATCGCCATGCGCAAGAGAATAATGAAATTCCGTGCCGACGCGATAAACTCCATGCGCAACAACGCCGCGATCTCTGCCGAACAATACAGAGAAGACTATATTGCGCTGGCTCTGTTTGTATCTCTGATGTTCGGCGAGCAACTCTCAGAATCACAAAAAAGAGATCTGGAAGTAGTGAGCGGTTCATGGACTACAGATGAATACAGACATACAGATCGAATCAGCCACTTACGCATTGTGGCCACACATTGCGACTACGAATACATCACAGGCTACAAGGAAGACGCAGAAGAATACACACAAGTAAAGGTGAAAATCAATGTGATAGGGCAAAACAGCGATTTTGCCATCACCCCAAACATGGTCTGGAATGGCTGTATTGTAAATCTTATAGACAGCACTGTCGAGCCAAACGGAGACCTTTGCCCAAAATTCATTATAATCAACCCAGACTATCTTATGGAGTGTAGCTCCATCGCCGATTGCGTCACTCCGTGCGGACCCAACCCGCTTGAACATCTGTTCAAAAAGCTGATGCGAGCAAAGACGTCGAAAGCAATGCTTCTCGGAAACATAGCCAACTATTTCCACGACCGTCTCATCCATGCCCACGACAAAAGCACCGTCGACTTCAAGACTCTCATTAACGAGGCGTTCCTTGAGTCGTCACTATCCATCAGCACATGTGAGGAATTGCAAAACAAAGATGACTACGACTCATGGATTGCCGATGCTGAGTCTCATTACAACAATATCAAGAATGTAGTGGAGACTATTTTCCCTGAAGTGGGAATATCAACAGAGAACGTTCTTCTCGAACCTACTTTCTTCTGCGACCAACTCGGTTTGTCCGGACGTCTCGACCTACTGCATCAGGCAAAAGGCAACTATGTTGTGGTGGAAATGAAAAGCGGGAAAAGCAAATTTCCTGAGACTCAATTGGATCTGATCGCCGACAATCATATCACCCAGGCTTTCCTATATCAGGCAATAGTGCAACGTGTGCTGCAAATTCCGTTCAATGAACTGAAAACCTATATTTTTTACACTAAATATCCTTACGAGAAAAGAGCCAATCTCCGTTATGCGAAATGCACATTGAAAAACATTTCGGAGGCTCTCAACCTGCGCAACCGCATAGTCTGCTACGAGCATCTGCTTGCCAATGCAAAAAGCGTCGATGATGTGAGACGAATAGTGTCGTGGATCACTCCTCAATATATGATTCCCAATTACGACAAAGTAAGAAGCGAACGAATTGTTAGCGGATTCATCGTGCCAAAGATTGAGGAATTCCGTCATACAATAGACTCATCCTCCCAATTGGAGCAAAAATATTTCTACTCGATGCTCGGATTCATCGCAAAAGAGCAGGATTACGCTAAGACAGGAGGAAGCGGAACCCGTCGCAACCACTACGGATTCGCATCTTGCTGGAGAGAGTCTCTTGAAGAGAAAAAAGAATCTGGAAATATAATTTTTGATCTTCGCCCTAGAGAAATAGCCATCGACACGGCAGAACCGTATGTTGTGTTCGACCGGACTCCAAACGACGAATACACAGCGTCTTTCCGTGTTGGAGACATCGTTGTAATTTATGAGAGGCAGAACGATACCGATTTGGCAACCAACAAATTAGTGCTTCGTGGAACCATCGCAGAAATCACAAACTGCACTCTGCGTATCAACATGCGTCAGACGCAACGAAACCCAACCGTGCTTCGCAAAGACATGACTTTCGCCATCGAAAGAGACTTCATAGAGTCAAGTTTCACAAACCTTTACTCCGGGCTGTACACATTCATCAACACAAAACCGGAAAGGAAACGTCTTCTTCTTGGCGAGACGCTACCAAAGCCAACTGACATTCACCGCCGTGGCGTATATGCCAACGACGACATCAACCGTATTGTGGAGAAAGCAAAGTCGACAGACAGCTATTTCCTTCTTGCCGGACCTCCAGGCACAGGCAAGACATCTTTCGCACTCAAATCTATGGTGGAGGAATTCTATGAAGACGACGGGAAAATTCTACTTATGGCATACACCAACCGTGCTGTAGACGAGATATGCAACTCGTTGATCCGTAGTGAGAAAAATATCGATTTTGTCAGAATTGGCAGTAGACTGAATGCTGACAAACGATTCTTGCCAAACATTTTGTCTGAACGGATAAAAAACATGACCACACCTCAGGAAGTGACCGCAGAAATCCGCAGCCACAAAGTGTACGTCGGCACAACGACAGCCATGCTCTCCAACAAAGAGATATTCCACATTATTAATTTCGACGTGGCGATAATAGACGAAGCATCACAGATTCTCGAGCCTCAAATCATAGGATTGCTATCCGAGCAGACCCGACTTGGCGAGTATGGAATCAAGAAATTCATCATGATCGGCGACCACAAACAATTGCCAGCCGTCGTGGCTCAATCGGAAAACGAATCGAAAGTGGAAGACGAGGATCTTCGCAACATAGGATTGACAAACCGTCGCAACTCTCTGTTTGAAAGGCTGTTCCGATTAAACCGAGACTCTGGCAACGATTGTGCATGGGACACTTTGAGAGGTCAGGGAAGAATGCACAACGAAATCTGCAAATTTCCGAACGACCAGTTCTACAACGGAGAGCTGCACACAGTGGCAGATTGGCAAAATGAGTCTTTCAATTATTACAAAAACTACGACAAAAACAATCGCTGGGAGACGCTGGTGGCTACCAGAAGAATGGCATATATCCCGTCGGAAAGAGATTTGGGAAGCAACAGCGGCAAGACAAACGACAGCGAGGCAAATATTGTGACAGAGATTGTGAAAGCATGCGTGGAATTGAGGAAGAAGAACGGAATTGCAGACGCCGACATGACAATAGGTGTGATAACCGGCTATCGCAGCCAAATCGCAAAGATCCGTCACAAGCTGGAAGAAGCGGAAGTGGCAGACGGGATTGTTGTCGACACCGTGGAGCGCTACCAAGGCGGCCAGATGGACATCATCATCTATTCTTTCTGTGTCAACCAAGACTACCAGCTCGATTTTGTGTGTGATGCGATTGAAGAAAATGGCAAGACAATCGACAGAAAATTGAATGTGGCTCTCACAAGAGCAAGGAAACAACTGTTTGTTGTAGGCAATGAAGAGATGTTGCGACAAGTGCCTATCTACAGCACACTGATTGACTTCATGAAATAGAAATCAGTTAGACTATACGTCTCCTTTATAGCAGAATACCATAAAAATTTTATCTTTGCACAAAAATTAATGAGCTTTCTATGGAATACTATGTTTATCGCAACGGAAATCCGTTCGGACCATATGATTTATCGGATCTGACCAGTCTTGTCAAGGCCGGCAAAGTGCTGAAATGCGACAAATTGTCTTCCGTCAACACCGCAAAAGAAGCCAATGAGTTCGTTGTCGTGCGCGACGTGTTGGACGACAACAACATATCCGTCAAAGTGGACGAGGCAGGAAGTCTGATGAGCCAGTTGAAACATATTTCCAAGGACCTGCTTTTCCCGAAAGAATTAAAGCAGAAAGAAACGTGGAAAAGCGACACCCGTCTGCTTGTGCTAGCCTGTATTGGTCTGTTTCCTCTTGTAGCCGCATACTTTGTCCCCAGCGGATGGCTGTCATATTACTGCATCTCCCTATACTTCTCTGTAGTGTGGTGGAGTTTCTTCAACTATATGTTCAAATCGCCACAGGTGACAGCCAAAACAAGTGTGACTATCTTTTTCCTTATGCAGGCGATCGTGTTTGTGGCATGGGACGCGTTCGGATTGCCCAATCTTAACTTTTTCTATGGAGCCACGAACCAAGAATACCCAATGATGTTCCGGCTTATCGGCTTTATTTTCGGAGTGGGATTCACAGAGGAATTTGCAAAAATGCTACCCCTGATATGGCTTGTGAAAAAAACAAAAAAGCCATTGGTGCCGCAGACGTTGGTGTTCTACGGATTAATTTCCGGACTTGCATTCGGAGTATATGAAGGAGTGCAATACCAAATGACAGAGAATATTAAGTTAGACGGTTCGGAAAGATTCCTGATGGATATCGCCCGTCTGACAAGTCTGCCATTCATCCATGCTATATGGTGCGCGATCGGAGGATTCTTCATCAGTTTTGCCGTGCTATACCCTCGCTACAGACGAGCTTTATGGGCACTTGCTCTCGTCATTCCTGCCGTGCTTCACGGAATCTACGACACAATGTGTGGAAATGGACTGACAGCAATCTTCGTGGCTCTTCCTCTATGTGTATTTTGCGTTGGACTGCTCGTGCACTATCTGAAAAACAGTGGCAATTATCAAAACAGGTTGAGATAATGGTCGGACGCGAATATATTGAACTTTTGGCTCCAGCCCGTGAAGCCGAACACGGAATCGAGGCTATCAAATACGGTGCCGACGCAGTATATATCGGAGGTCCCGCATTCTCGGCAAGAAGTGCGGCAGGTAACAGTCTGGAGGATATAGCCAAACTTGTGGAGTTTGCCCATATCTACAACGCGCGCATCTACGTCGCTCTCAACACAATCCTTACAGACGACGAGCTTGCAGAGGCAGAGAAATTGGCCTGGTCATTATATAAAGTTGGAGTAGACGCACTGATTATCCAGGATTACGGATTGCTCCGAGCAAACCTGCCACCCATCGCACTGCACGCAAGCACACAGATGGACAACAGGAATCTCGACAAAGTGAAATTCTGGGAGAAATGCGGATTCGAGCAAGTGGTGCTGGCAAGAGAGACCGACATCAAAAGCATGGCTCATATAGCGTCGCATACAAATGTGAGGCTTGAATCATTCATCCACGGTGCTCTTTGCGTAAGCTACAGCGGACAATGCTATATGAGCCAACGTATGCTCGGAAGAAGTGCGAACAGAGGTGAGTGCGGACAGCCATGCCGTATGAAATATTCCTTATATGATGCCGACGGAAAAACAATTGCAAAAGACAAATATCTACTGTCGTTGAAAGACTTCAGCGCGGAGAAACATCTTGCTGAAATGATTAAAGCAGGAGTGTCTACTTTCAAAATAGAAGGCAGGCTGAAAGACCTCACATACGTAAAAACCACCGTCGCCTACTATAGAAGAATAATAGACAATTTTATTTCCAAAAACGAAGAATTTCATAGAATGAGCCACGGCACAAGCAGATACGGGTTCGAGCCAAATCTGCACAAGATATTCAACCGTGGACTCACAACATACAATCTAAGTGGCAAACGAGAAAAAATGGCCAACATATACACCCCTAAATCAATGGGGGAATTCGTCGGCACAACATCTTTTCAAAAAGGATCCACTCTGCAAATAAAATTGGCAGACAAAATCACACTTGCGAACGGAGACGGATTCTGCTACGTCGACAAGAACGGGGATCTTATCGGATTTCGTGCCAACAGAGCCCAAGGAAACAATATTGATTTGCCTACAGGAATACGTGTGCAACCAGACGCAAAACTATTCCGCAACTACGACATCCGCTACGAGTCGGCTGTGACAAATGACATATGCAGCCGTCAAATAGACGCTCAAATAGTGTTGGAAGAGACCACGGACGGCTTCGCACTTGAAATCACTGATGCCACAGGAGACAACGCAAAGATGTCATTTGCCAGCCAAAAGAATTTGGCACAAAACCCACAGATGGCAAACGACAACATCATAAAGACGCTAAAAAAAACAGGAGGCACACCATTCCGTGTGACAGACGTGAAGATTGACACCCAAAATCCATACTTCTTCGCAATGTCCACACTCAACGAATGGCGAAGGAATCTCATCAACGCATTGATATCCAACAAGCTGTCCGCTTGGAAGCGTGAGCCACGTCTGCCTATGGAAGAAAAGTTAGATTTTCCTTCAAACACAAACGACTACAGATTGAACGTCCACAATTCACAAGCTAAAAAATTCATGGAAGGATGTGGGATTGCCAATCCTGCATGGAGCTATGAACGAGAGCCAAAAAACAAAGCGGAACTTATGCGTTGCAAATACTGCATGAGATTTGAATTAGGCATTTGTATGAAAGACAACGCCATAGAAGCGTCAAAATTCAGACAACCGCTCAAATTAGTTGGATCTGATGGAGCAGAATACTCACTTGCTTTCGACTGTGGAAAATGTGAAATGGCAGTGATAGGAGACATAAAAAAATAATAACGTCTTTTCACGTCAAAGTATTTTTTGTCAATAAGAAGAAAAAGCATTACATTTGCAACAAATTGAATAAATGGTGGAGAAGTACCTGAAGAAAATAGCATATTTGATGATGTCGGCAATTGGAATTGCTGGCATACATTCTTGTGCCAACATGGGTAGCGGACCACAAGGAGGCCCACGTGACATGACTCCACCAAAATACATTTTCAGCACACCAGAAAGAAGTGCGGTAAATGCAAAGCCACAAAAAGCAGAAATCATATTCGACGAATATGTAGTCTTGAAAGATGCTCAAGATGTAATTGTGTCTCCTCCTATGGAGTTGGCTCCAGAAATCAAGAGTGTGGGAAAGAAAGTAAGCATCACATTCAAAGACTCACTGGAAAAAGACGCCACATACATCATTGATTTCGGTGACAGAATCGGAGATTTTCGCGAAAACAATCCAATAAGAAACTATTATTTTGAGTTTGCGACGGGAAATCAAATCGACTCATTCTGCATTTCCGGCAATGTGGTGGATGCATACACGCTTGTGCCACAGGAAAATATCACAATCGGAGTATATTCTGATTGGACAGACACAACATTGGCTACAAAGAAATTCGAAAGGATCACCAGAACCGACAAAAGTGGAAGATTCATTCTTCGTGGCTTGAAAGAAAAGCCATACCATCTTTGCGCAGTGAAGGATGACAACACCAATTTCAGATACGACGCGCCAGGAGAAAGTCTCGCATGGATCGACACAATAATCCAGCCAAGAAAGAAAATGGTGGAGAGATGCGACACTACATGGAAAACCGTCGACAGAGATTCCTTGCTTGGACTTGAGCCAAGCAACGTCCGTACTGACACATTAATTGTGGACACTATCGTATGCAAAGAACGTCCGCACTATTTGCCAGACTCAATTGAAATGCGTCTGTTTGCAAAAGACGTGCCATTCCAGGCATACAAGAAAGTTGAACGAAGTGAGGCAAGAAAAATCACACTCTACTTCACAAACGACAAAAAGCAAAAACAAAATCCGTCGATCAAACCGACAAACTTCACTCCAAATTCCACAGACTGGTATATAGCGGAGCCAAGTGTGACAACTGACACTATCCACTATTGGATAAAAGACACCAACATTGTGAAACTGGACACTTTGGAATTCGCAATGACATATATAGCGACCGATTCTGTAGGTGCTTTTGTAACGCAAACCGATACAGTGACAAGCATCTACAAAAAAGTCAAAGTCAGCAAAAGAGAAGAAAGAGAAGCTAAAAAGAAAAAAGAAGCATTAAAAATATCCATCTCAAAATTTGTTGAAATAGATGGAACTCCGGAAATTGAATTTAAGACACCTACATTCGATTTCAACACAGAAGCTTTGACCATTCACGAAAATAAAGATACCACAGAAAAGCCACTACCGTTTAAAATTATTGCTGCAGACAGCTGTGGCAGGAAATACAAATTGGAAGGCAATTGGGAAGAAGGTATATCATATAATGTCGTTGTAGACTCAGGCAAGGTACGAGACATCTATGGCTTGGAAAGCGACTCTACGACATTGACATTCAGAAAAAAAGAGAAGAAAGAATACGCAAACATCATTCTCAAAATCGGAGACATCCCAGCGGGAGATGTGATTGTAGAGCTCGTAGACAAAGAGAAAATAGTAAGACGGGAATACCCTAAAGATAACAAAGTGGAATTCATCAATGTTGCCCCTGGATCCTATGCCGCACGCCTAATCGTCGACACAGATAAAAATGGAGACTGGACAACAGGAGACTACAATGGTTTAAAACAACCAGAGGAGGTCTACTTCTTTGAAAAACCACTTTCAGTATCAGCCAACTGGGATTACGAAGAAGATTGGGTGATCGGCAAATTGCCATTGCACAGTCAGCGACCATCATCAACTTATCCACAAAAACAAAAGAAACGATAAGATGATAGTGTTGCAGTCAGCATATTTCGCGCCAGTAGGCTATTACGCAAAAATCTATGCTCACGACAAAATTCTTGTGGAGCAGCACGACCATTATGTCAAACAGACATACAGGAACAGGTGCCGCATCCAGACAGAAAGCGGAGTCATGGATTTAAGCATACCAGTCGAGAAACATACGGATAAGACAAAGATAAGAGACATTTGCATATCCTATGGACAAGAATGGCGCCGTCTGCACCTGAGAGCGATGGAGACGAGTTACAACTCCACACCGTTCTTTGAGTACTACAAAGACGACATACATGCCATTTACGAGAAAAAAGAGAAGTATCTGTTTGATTTCAACATGCAACTGCTTGAGTTTACTCTTGACGCGCTTGGAATGAAAAGAGAAATCTTAACAACAGATAGTTATTTCGAAGGAGAAACAGGAATCGAAGATGCAAGAGAACTGTTTCACCCTAAAAAAGAAAATACAGACACAGGTTCAAAACCCTACTACCAAATGTTTGCGGAGAAGTTTGGGTTTACCGACGGATTAAGCATAGTGGATCTGCTATTCAACCTCGGCCCGGAATCAGTGTTATATTTAAAAGAAAAGTCAAAAACAATATAATGGAAACAGAATTCAATTTTGACGACATGCGTCCGTATTATGATTCTGAAATTGCGGATGCGATCGAACGTGTTTGCAACAATGAAGAATTTGTAAAGGTACTGCCATACATTTTCCCTGACGCTGACCCAGATGCCATCGTGGAGAAAGTGAAGCAAATCAAGACTGCTGATGACTTTCAGAAAATCATCATGACTCGTTTCTTAGGCAACCTTGTGGAGAACACATCTGATGGATTGTCTAACAATGGCATTGACGCTTTAACAAACGACAAAAAATATCTTTTCATATCAAACCACCGCGACATCATTCTTGATGCTGCGTTGCTAAACGTGCAACTTATTGCAAAGGGCATCCAGACTTCTCAGAATGCGATCGGTGACAACCTATGCTCCAAGCCATGGATCACAGACCTGATGAAAATCAATAAGAGTCTGATTGTCAACCGTTCTGGCACAAAACGTGAGATATTCATGTCTTCACAGAAAATGTCTACATATATCCGTTCTATGATCACAGAGAACAAATCATCTGTATGGATCGCCCAAAGAGAAGGACGTGCCAAGGATAGCAACGACGTGATGCAGGAGAGCCTTTTGAAGATGCTCAACATGAGTAGCGAAAACGTAAAGCAGGGATTCATGGATTTGAACATAACTCCGATAGCTATTTGCTATGAGTATGACGCATGCGATTTCCTAAAGGCGAAAGAATTCCAGCAGAAACGTGATGATCCGGATTTCAAGAAGAGCGCACAAGACGACATCATAAACATGAATACCGGTCTTCGTGGATATAAAGGAAGAATCCATTATGAAGTCACAAAGACTATCACTCCATTGATCGACCAACTAGTGAACGATGATGACGACCGCCAGCAAGTGATTGAAAAAGTGGCAAAACTTATTGATGGAGCAATCCACAAAGCCTACCGCTTCTTCCCTGGCAACTATGTGGCATACGACGAAAGATTCGGAACCGACAGATTCAAAGACAAGTACTCGACTATCGAAAAGAACACTTTCGACAACTACTTGGAAGAACAGATCAACAAAATAGATTTGGAAAACAAAGACGAGGAGTTTTTGAGATCGAAAATGCTGGAGATGTACTCCAACACTCTCGTGAACAATCTCGCGTCTGTAGGAGAATTATAAAAAGATAAAACATTGAGATTAGTAACAGCAAAAAAAGAATTTGAAGAGCAGGATGAAATTTGCCAGACGGAAATCTCCTCTAAAAATTCTTCATTGAAGAACATAAAAAAGGAGGCTCTGCCAAGAGAGAAATTCCTGTCTTCGGGAGCAGACGCATTGACGAATGCGGAATTGCTCGCCATACTTGTAGGCTCTGGCACACCGGGACAGAATGTCATTGAGCTGTGTGAAGAGATAATGAATGACGCAGAGGGCAAACTAGGTGTCTTAGCAAAGCGGGATGTCAACTACCTGTGCAGATTCAAAGGAATCGGCCAAGCCAAAGCGCTGACAATTGCCGCGGCAATGGAGTTGGCGACGCGAAGACGCAAAGAGGTTGACTCGTATAGAAAAGTGAAAAGCAGCGCTGATCTGTATCAGGCATTTGCGCCCGGGCTCCAAGACTGTGCCAGCGAAGAGGTCCATTTAGCCTTGATCGACGGTGCCGGAAATATCCGCAAGATTGAATGTATCTCCAAAGGATCGTTCGACTGCACATTGCTAGATGTGAGAACCGTTGTCAGCAAAGCATTGCTCCAGGGATTCACCGCCGTAGCTTTGGCTCACAACCATCCAGGCGGATCAACCACTCCAAGCGTAGCGGATATCAAGTCGACACACGAAATATACCGCGGATGCCAACTGATGAGGATAAGGTTTGTCGACCATATCATAATAGCAAACAACGAATATTACAGCTTCTCCGACAAGGGTGCTTTGGAATAAACACAAAGAATCATGATCCGTATCATCGCATCACACAGCAACAGATTGGAATACGTTTGCCGACAGATATTCAACCGTTGGCTTAACATTGAATTTGAAATATGTCAACCCAATGATATCAAAGCAGACGCGAATGATACCGTCATCAACTATACAAATTCCACCGTCAACAATGCCATAAACATTACTCCGCAAGGTTTAATCCATCAGCATGGCATCTGCGACGTCACACCGGAATGGGATGGAGAACATCTGTTTCCCACCGAATGTGAGTTTGGATTCGACATCTTTTCCGCTGTCTTCTACCTCATTTCTAGATACGAAGAGTATGGAGAAAATGCGACAGACAAGCATGGACGATACATGCCAGAAAACAGCACTCTATTCAAACAAGGATTGCTGGAGACTCCAGTTGTAGACAAATGGGTGGAAGAATTGCGTCGCACCCTGAACGACAAATTCGAAATTGAGATTTCCAAACACACACCTGAAAATCTTACAACAGTAGACGTGGACAATGTCTATGCTTTTCGCAACAAAGGCATTGTCAGACATATTTTGACCAGTGCGAAAGACTTAATAAAAGGGAACCGGAAAGATGTTGTCAAAAGATGGAAATCTCTGCTACACATCGAAGATGATCCTTTTTTTAATATTGAAGAAGTAAGCCAGCGTCTTGCTGATGAGAATCCCAACAATGTGATTTTCTTTCACTGCGGATGCTACGGCAAATTCGACAAAAAGACTATCATTCCAAGCATACGCTACTGGAAAGCAAAACAAAGGATTGACAAGCAAATCATAGTGGGGCTGCACATATCTTATAGAGCAGCGACAAATGACACAGCATTAAAATTAGAGAAGTGGATATTGGAAAAATGTTTAGGCAGACAAGTCTCAAAATGTCGTTTCCACTATTTGAAATTCGCTCTACCATACGGTTACGACAGATTGGAACAATTCGGTTTTACTGATGACTACTCAATGGCATATTCAAATGTAGCAGGATATCGTGCAGGGACATCAAGACCATTCTCATTCTACAATATCGAAAAAGAGGAAGAATCAAAATTAACTATCCATCCGCTCATAGTGATGGACAAAACGCTACGTTCAAACATGAAACTAAACGTAGATGCAGCATACCAATACATTGACACACTCAAAAAAAGCAGCAATGCCATAGGAGGCGATTTCACTACCCTATTTCACAACGAGAATGTTGCAGACCTAAATGGTTGGGGAGAATGGGGCAAGAGATTTTTCAAAAATCGTACTTGACAAACATCACGACAGAATCTCCTTTATATCGCGCATTGTCTTTATTGCATACAAAGCCAATGGGAATATCACAATAAGTGATCCCAATACAAGTCCGTCAAAAAGATTTGCGATCATGGAATTTGCACAAAACAAACCTTCTCCCACACACACCACCAACAGAGGTTGTTTGGATATATTTGCGTAGACAGCCTTAATATTTTTGCAAAGACTCATGACAGCATAACCCAACAATCCAGCGACTGCTACAGAAACCACAAACGTCAAAATGAACTGAAACTCAGACATTGCCACTGGAGCATAACCGTTTGCAGTCATCCATACAACAACTACTGCCAATATAATCGGCAAAACTGTATACAAAATCAAAAAAGGCAGTATATATTTCTTAAATATTTTCATGCGACAAAAATAAAAAGGCGGCAAGCACACGCCCGTCGCCATTATCTAACAACACTTAGAATATTAATTATAGACACGGTTGCCAAAGATGAAGCTTCCAACACGTACAAGCGTGCTTCCAAGCAGAGTAGCTATCTCATAGTCGCCACTCATTCCCATCGACAACTCTTTGAAATTAGGAGCAAATGTAAGTTGAGCCGAATGATAGAAAGAAGACAACTGTTCAAATTCATGTTTGATCTGCTCCTTATCATCAGTGGCTGTTGCCATTCCCATCAGGCCCACGACCTCAACATTCTCATATTTAGCCAACGCATTGCTGTCGTAAAGAGCTTTGACATCTTCAAAAGAGAATCCGTATTTAGTCTCTTCCTCGGCGATATGGACCTCCAGCAGACATCTAACTACCCTACCGCACTTCTTTGCCTGTTTGTCTATTTCCGCAAGCAGATGCTCGCTATCCACACTATGAATCAGATCAACAATTGGAACTATATACTTCACCTTGTTGGTCTGCAAATGACCGATAAAATGCCACTTGATATCTTTTGGCAACGCCTCATACTTGCCTACCAGTTCCTGTGCATGGCTTTCAGCGAACAAACGCTGTCCGGCAGTGTCGTATGCTTCCTGGATTGCCTCCTTCGAATGGTATTTCGACACAGCAACGAGCTGTGTGCCTGGCTTCAATTTAGACTTCACCTCGTCTATTCTATCCTTGATTGCCATAATATCCAATAATTCAAAATTCTATTCAATCACATCATCCGATCCGTCTTCTTTAGGAAGATGTGTCAAATCGGCATCACTGTTGTCGTCCATCGTGTATGGGAAAATGTCAAGAATAGAAGTTTCTGTGATGCTTACAATTTCATAATCTGAAACTGAATCCTTCATATTCTCAATCAGATGGTCGGCAGCGTTCATCAAATCATTTCCAATCACAAGGATATTGGAATTTGCTCGATGCTCCTTCGCGCTGACCTCATCAATTGTCACAAAAGCGACCTTAAACTTATACCACTTGTCGCCCTCCTCATTCGGGAAAATCTCGTTGATCGGAGACTTTTTGATACTTGCCACAGTAAACTCTCCGAATGGAGCCACCTCACGGCTAATTCTGTCTTCCGCCTCTGAGAAATTCAACGCCTCTACAAGATAAACTTCAGTCGCTCTCGTACTCTTACCATTTTCGTCATCCTTACGGTAGACGACTTTACACTCAAACCAAATATTCATAATAAAAATGTACTTTGTATGTCTTTGTTTATTCCGCAAGTCTGAATCCGAATGTGTACTTGTCCGTTGGCGAACATGCACGACGGTAAGCCACACCACAACGTGATTTCTCGTGGAAATAACCGCTTCCCTTCATCACCTTGCGTCCTTCAATAAGTTTATTTTTTATTTTATCACCCTCGTCTATCTTATAAAGCGAGAATGTGTCTATATTTGCATAATAAAAATCCTTCTTCACCTGAGGCTCTAGATATTTGAAATCATCAGCGCACCACTCCGACACATTTCCTGTCATATCGTAAATGCCTAGTTCATTAGCCTTCTTTGTGCCGACGGGATGAGGCTTTGCATTCGCATTGTCTCGATACCAGCCTACCTCATCAATCTCATTTGATCCAGCGTATTGAAAATCCTTTGTCATCACTCCGCCTCTCGCCGCAAACTCCCATTCTGCCTCTTTAGGAAGACGGTAGTTTCTGCCCGTCATTTCATTCAACTTTGTGATGAAAGCCTGTGCATCTTTCCAAGAGACATTGTACACAGGAAGGTTGTCTCCTTTTATTGGGCTAGGATTTGAATGCATAACCATATTCCACTGTGCCTGAGTCACCTCATATTTTGCAATCTTAAAGGTGTCTACCGTAGCCTCAACCTCACGTTTCTCTCCCATCATAAATTTGCCACCCGCTACAGTCACCATACCAAAATCAATCTCCAATTTCGGTCTTTGCGGAATTTGAGGTACTTCTGTCACTGTTGTATTGAAAGTAGAAGTCTGCACTTCAACCTCTTCATCGTAAGCGGTCACCATACACACTGCATCGTCAATATTGCCGAAAGCCATATTTGCGGCTCCCAATTCTGGCAGTGCATTCAATGTACGCATCAGATTGATTTCGCCAAGATTATTTTTGCATAGATAACCGATAAGTTCATTTTTTGAGTTGAAGACGGGAGATCCCTCAGCTCCCTTTTCTATAGAATTGTCCAACATGAACAATTTGCCAAGCATATTAATTTTCGACTTGGTAGTGAAAGTGTTCGTCTTAAACTTTGTGATCAAAGGATACGACACAACCGAAACGCTATCTGGCCTTACCTGCCCTTTTGAAACAACATACGGAAGTGTCTCTATTTGCTTATCCACCTGAACTACAGCGATATCATTTTCCAAATCGACACGAACCACCTTCGCTTTATATGCCATAGAAAACGATTTTTCCAAACCATATACCACAATAGACTTTGCATTGCTGACCAAAGCGTAGTCCGTCACGATCTTTCCGTCGTTACTGATTAGAAAACCAGTACTGCTGCCAACCACATCAGCAAAGGCAGCGGAAACAGACGCCACCAAAGCAAGAATAACACACAATATATTTCTCTTCATACTCATCTTAATCACTTTGTTGTTATAATACAAATCTCACGTTTCTTAGGCTCGTGATTTACCTCAACAATATCCTTTCTGCGCAACCGCAATAGTTTATATACGTCCCTTTCACTTCTCACCAGATTCCCGTCGACGGAGATATTGACAAAATCCGCATTGCTCAAGGAATCCATCACCGTCTTTGCAATATAGTTGAAACCATCTTTCGCCTCTCTTGTGCGCAACACCCGCCTACTCTCACAAATGCCATCATATCCGACTTCACGATGATATTCAATCTCACGGAATTTGGCATGCTTACGGTAATAGTAAGCGACTGGAGTCGGCATCTTCACCACTGCAAAATCATCATAATAGTCGCCTTTATTGACTATAGTACGACAACTTGACTGATTATAGGGCAAATACGAACTCACCTTGGGACTACACGACACCAATAAGGCCGGCATTCCAATCGTCAAGAAATATCGCGTCAACCCTGAAATCATCATTTCTCCATATTACCTCACAAAGATAAGAAAATTTCAAATATGAAGATAGAAAACTTATTAACAACAAAAAAGGCCCAATCGATAAGATTGAGCCTTTCATTATAGACGATTCAAAATCAATCGTTCAATGATTATTTACATATGATGAGAGTTTAATAAACCAGACATGCAAAATTGCCCGTCATTCACGCTTAAACACATATCTTACCATGAGGAAATTCACAGGCACAGCAATACACAACACCGGTATTGGCGCCAACTTATTCGGAACCCCCATCCATAAGAACACATTGAGCAATAACACATGCAAACCATAATTGATCAAATGTGCCAATGCAAAACCAACTCCACGCTTTGTAGTTGCTTTTTTACGGAATGTAAATATGCACGTCAAGATAAAATTACACACAAAACTCACCACATAGCCTATTGAATATGCGATAGTTTCATTAAAAAAATCCAACAGTAACAGATACACTCCATATTGTATCGCAGTGGCAATTGTTCCAACCCCCACAAATCTAAGCAGCTGAAGCGCCGTCTCTCGTGACCTTTCTTTTGATGTTTCAACCATACTACTTCTCAATCGCTTCTTTTATCATATCCACAATATAATGGACATCTTCATCACTGACGTACGGACCTGCAGGCAAACAGAAGCCAACCTTGAATATAGCTTCCTCTACGCCATTAGTATAGAAAGGAGCCCCAGCATACACAGGCTGCTTATGCATAGGCTTCCAAACAGGACGTGATTCAATTTTTTTGCTAAGCATGAAGACGCGAAGAGCCTCAACATTCTCATTCGGCTGACAATCAGTAGTTGCGCTATCAACTGCCTTAATTACTCCTGCCGCGCCTCCGACAGCTGATTTGATGACCTCTTTATATGCGTTTTCCTGTCCTTTAATCTTCACTTCAGGATCTATAGTAGCAGTACACAACCAGAAATTCGCATCATAACGAGGATCTGCTGGCTGCTTGTGAATATGCACTCCCTTTACATCCTTCAGCAATTCTTCATAAAGAGACTGTACATGCTTGTGATGCGCGATGTGTGCGTCCACGACTGTCATCTGCCCACGTCCAATTCCAGCACAAATATTCGACATGCGATAGTTGTATCCAATTGCGGAATGCTGGTAGTAAGGATAAGCGTCACGAGCCTGAGTGGCATACCACATAACGGTATTCTTATCCTCCGCTCTCTCGCAAATTAACGCTCCTCCTCCAGAAGTGGTGATCATCTTATTTCCATTGAACGACAACACTCCGAACCTTCCGAATGTTCCCAACGACTTTCCATTGAACTTACTGCCGAATCCTTCCGCAGCGTCTTCAATGACTGGAATACCATATTTATTTGCAATCGACATTATCTTGTCACAGTCGTATGGCATGCCATAAAGAGCTACAGGAATGATTGCTTTGGGTTTCTTCCCCGTCTTAGCAATACGGTCATTGACAGCTTTTTCTAAAAGCTCGGGATCCATATTCCATGTCTCTGGTTCAGAACCAATAAAAACCGGTTTTGCTCCAAGATATGTGATTGGATGAGACGACGCGCAAAAAGTGAACGACTGTACCAACACCTCATCACCAGGTTGGACACCACAGCCTAGCAACGCAAGATGCACAGCAGCTGTACCTGCGCTCAACGCCACAACTTCATTTTTTCCGCCATAGAATGACTTCAAGTCTTCCTCAAAAGCATTCACATTAGGTCCTAGAGGCACAACCCAATTCGTATCAAATGCCTCTTTTACATATTTCTGTTCCACTCCACTTTCCGACATGTGAGCCAAACAAAGATATATCATCTTTTCAGGAACGTATGACATATTTTTTCTTTTTTATTTCAGAGTTTCAATTTCCTTGAACGGGACTCCATAACCTTTTGTATTGTCGGGCACATCCTTGACAATTACACTTCCCGCTCCTATAAAACAGTTTTTTCCAATTTTAATTCCTTGGATCACTGTTGTACCAGCTCCGACCCAAGTGCCAGATCCGATGTGAACATTTCCACTTATAGTGGAACCAGGTGCGACATGAACAAAATCCTCTATCTCACACTCATGGTCTATGCTTGCCTTAGTATTCACAATGCAATGTTTGCCGATTGTGACATCAGCCTGAATCACAGATCCCTGCATAACAACTGTTCCTTCTCCAATTTTAGCAGAAGGAGAAACTACTGCAGAAGAGTGTATCGCTGTCGCAAACCTACAATTTAAATGCTCTACTATTTGTCTGCGGACATCACATTTGCCAACACATACAATAATAGGCTCTATGCCGTCCGCTTTATGAAGAACAGGCAATCCGAAAAAATCAGACAATAAAGGATTATCATCTATGAATGCCTTTACCTCGATTCCAGAATCATCCAGAATCTCCTTTACCACCTTACCATGACCACTAGCACCGTATAGATACATAATAAACTAATTAGCCCCATTAAAATGTTCCATTGTAGCATTTCCGTCCTGAGAAATACCATCTCTTACAATAACTTTTTTTATTGTAATCAGCACGACTTTAATATCAGTCAATAACGATACATTATCAACATACCAAACATCAAGTTTGAACTTTTCAGTCCACGAAATGGAATTTCTCCCATGGCACTGAGCCCATCCAGTGATTCCGGGACGGACCTCATGTCGACGTGCCTGTTCCTTACTGTACAATGGCAAATACTCCACCAACAAAGGACGTGGACCTATCAACGCCATGTCTCCGACAAGTACATTCCAAAACTGAGGCAATTCATCAATAGATGTAGAACGGACAAATTTTCCAATTGGAGTAAGACGCTGCTCATCAGGCAACAAATTGCCATCTGAATCTCGTTCGTCCGTCATTGTCTTAAACTTGCAAATCTTAAATATTTTGCCATTTAGTCCAGGTCGTTCTTGAAAGAAAAACGCACCAGCTCCTTTATTTGCAAAATGCAAAAACAACGTTATGATAGCTAAAGGAACAAATAAAATTGACAATGCTGTCAACGCGATACAAAAATCTAAAATCCTTTTAAAAAAGTTTTTGTACATATGAATAAAATTAACAAAACAAAGTTAAGCCTTTATCACGTTAATTCATAATAGAATCATAGAAATCATACAGGCATTTTCTGACGAAAGACTGTTCAAATCTTTCTGATATCATTGTTCGTGCTTCTTTCGCCAATGATTGTCTGTATTCTATATCAAGCATTTTCTTCATCGCCTCATACAATGCCTCGGAATTTTTAGAAGGTATAATTATGCCATTCTTTCCATCCTCTATAATTTCCCTGGCCCCATTGATATCTGTCACAATCTGAGGCAATCCCATTGCTCCAGCTTCGATAACGACATTAGGAAATCCTTCTCTATATGACGCCAAAACCGCCACATCTGACGCTGCAAACCAAGGTCGCACATCCTTCTGGCTGCCAACAGGTTCTATTGACGGACATTTAGCGATCATATCCAATGTCTCAGGTTTCAATGGATCTAATTCTCGCTCTTCCGGTCCGACGAGGATGAGTCGAGTCGACGGGATTTCTTTATTCAGTCTTACAAAAGCCTCAACAATTTCATTGATTCCTTTGTCTCCAACAAGTCGTCCGACGGAAACAAAAGTCACAACTTCTGGTTTTGAAATTTTAGAAGCCTCTTCCATCACCTCCGAAGTCCTGTCGTAACGATGCAAATCTATTCCACGCACATTACCATATCCCAACACTTTCAATGGTTTCTTTGTAATGCCATTGCTAAGCAAATCATTCTTTACACCCTCTCCTTCGGGTATGATATGAGTGGCACACGCACATGTAAGCCAATCTGTAAACATTAGGATTCTTTTTGTTATCCCTGTAGCTGTCGGGAACACCAAGCCTGTAAATGTATGAACACGAACAGGCACACGAGCCATCCATGATGCTACCATACTAAGCAAACCTGCTTTAGGAGTCATAGAATGAACCATCTTCGGCTTTTCCGCACGGAACACTCTATAAAGCCTCCATAGGGATTTGCAATCGTCAAGTAACGATATATGACGAGACATGCTGACAGCGACTGTACGAACACCTTCTCTCTCACGAACAATATCCAATTCTTTTCCTGGGGATGACACAGCAACGACCTCGTACTTTTCTGACAACTCCTTCAACATTCCATTACAAAAGACATCCAAAGAAAGAGGTATTGTTGTCACTCGTATTATTTTATCCATACGATCAATCAATTAGAGATGCAACAAATTCTTAATCTTAAACAACAAAACAAACAACCATGTAAAATGGAATTTCACCATGTAATACCTCAGCTTCCCTTTTGAAGAAAATGCCGCAGGATCCAGTTCCGACATGATTTTTTCCGATCCCACAAATGTAGAATCGTATCTTCTTAAATTTTCAAAGCTATCCGTAATGAAATTAATACGAGCTAAAAACTGGAATGCCATAACTGTTTTTTCAAAATCTTTAGCGTCAGGTTTCGAATTAAAGAAATCAGTAAGATTTTCCGCAACCCCAACCATTTGTTCCACTTGTTTGATACCATAACCAGAAGTCATAGCATTCACATTTGCTCTGTTATAGTGATAACAAGATTCATGGATCTGTGCCAATGTGCCACCATAATAAAACAATCGAGTGACCAAACCATTATCCTCCCACATATTAAGACCTTCCCAAGGGATGATCGCATTATCGGTGTATAGAGATCTTTTCACCAGTTTATTGTGGCAAAACATGCCAACGATATTAGAGTACCAATTTTTCACAACTGTTTTGCAGTCTGACGGCAAATCCGGTTCTCTCTTCAAATAGGTTCCATTTGCATATTCATGTATTTCATCACAGACAACAATATCAGCATTTGTCTCAACCGCTTTGTTGTAAAGTTTCTCATACAAATCCAAATCCACCCAGTCGTCTGAATCACAATGGATGACATACTCTCCATTAGCGTATTCCAATCCATATTTGCGAGCAGCCGCCAATCCTCCGTTGGAAGGTTTTCTTAAAATTTTGGTGCTGCAAATACGCTCCGGATAGTTTTCTAAAGTTTTTTTAACAAGTTCTATTGAATTATCTGGACTACAATCATCAACGAAAATGATTTCCAAATCATCCAATGTCTGTCCAAATAAACTTGCGGCACATTTCTCTACATACGAGGCCACATTGTAAACAGGAACAATGACAGTTACTTTAGGGGTTGACATGATCTTTTGTTGTTATTTTTTTCTATTTTCAAACGATAACGACGTTATAAAATGCAATACAATCGCACCTAAAACTGAAAATCCCAAGTATTCAGGCAAACTCCAAAAAGAGCCAAAACTAAAATACATCAAATAAAGTATTTTAGGATGTGCCAAATACATTTCATAATATGCGTCCAACCATTTTGGCAATTTAAATCCGTTCAAACAATCATTTGGCAAATGCGAAACTACAACCACCAACAAAACAACTATAAGAATATTGTTCAATTGATGCCATATCGAATTATCTAAATGCAGATAAAAAACCAAACCGTACAACAGAAATACATAAGCCACAACCGCAACTATAGGCACATAAATGTTTCTGGCAAAAGCGAATAACATATCTTTATATAAATACAACGCCATACCAGCAGGGAAAGCAAATGCGGAAGACCAAAAATGTGAGCCCATTCCACAGAGTATCGAAACAATTATAAATATCAATGTTAAAACTGACGTGACAAGCAACGCTCTGTTTTTCACCTGAATGGCAATTGCGAAAAATATATACAATAATATCAGGACATGGACAAACCACATAGTGCCATCAAACTTAACAATTCCGACACAAGACAAAACGGCATTTGACAATGATGAAGTAGCGATGTTCGGAGTTCCCAATATCCAATATATAAACACAAATAAAATATTGGCAATCCAAAAAGGTTTCAACAAACGCCAAAATCTTTTCTTCATGAAATCCAATAAATCAAGATGTTTTTTTGTCTCAGACGCCATTAAGCCGTAACCGGAAAGCAGGAAGAAAAGAGTCACCGACAAATCTCCGCCTACACTTCTGAAGACAGAGTATATTGGTCCTGAAATATATTCCTTATCAATTCCGAATTGTGAATAATGATGCAATGCGATGACAATACACGCAATACATTTGATAAGATTTGAAATTGGCAAACTAAAGCCACTCATTCGAGTGGCTGAATTATCTTTCTGCATAGTTATCTAAATGTCTTTATAAATCTGACCAAGAAAGACGGGATTAAAGCCTTTGACAATGCAGGCAATCCATAAACCCATGGCATTGAAAAGCCTAGGTTTCTACAAACTTCAGTCGTCAGTTTATAGCCACTCCATCTATCAGACACCTTACGACGTGCAAACGCATCTCGTCCATTACGCATTTTATACAACGGTTCCTGCAAATTGTATCCTTGGAAACCATTGCAATAAAATTTATGCCACAAATAGTAATCTTCTATTCTTTCCGTCTTTGGCTCAGCTGTATACCTGCCTACTTTCTCCAAAGCGTCACGTCTCATCAAAATAGGAGCATGACAAAATGGAGTATTGTATTTAAAATCTTCTTTCTGCGGTTTCTCTATTGCGACTCCTGTTTTATAATCTCCTCCCTCGTCAAAATATATCATCGGACAACTTACCATTGCATATTCAGGATGGGAATCCAAGAAATCAATTTCCTTTTCAAAACGAGTAGGTACAGACAAATCATCACCATCCATTCTGGCGACATACTCTGTATCAGCATAGTCAAGACAATGATTCAATGTCGCAGCCAGCTTCATATTGTGTTCATTTTTAATCACAATATAATTTGGATGTGTTTCTGCCCACTTATTCGCAACTGCGAAAGTATCATCCTTAGAACCATCGTCGCACAGCACAACCTTGAATTTTTTATATGTTTGCGATTCTAATGATTCAAGAGCCTCAACCAAGGTATCCGCACAATTGTAGATACCCATTATAACCGTTATTCTATAATCTTCGTTCATAAATCAAAATGTAATTTTATAAAACACCTAATATCAACCCTTTATTTTAGACTTCAACGAGCCCAAAACGCCTATCACTCCGAAAACAAATTTTGGTCCGAATATTTTGATCATTTTGTTTTTCAACAAATGCAATCTGAAACACAATGTATTTTTATCTATCCACGAACAAGAATAATGGTGAATAGAAACAGTATTCTCCGTCATTTCTATCAACCCTGTAGTTGAATCCATAGGACAGAAATAATCTGCCGGATATATCGAGAAGCCTGCGACATTTTGCAAACGGTGTTCGTTTACCAATCCATATTTTTTTAGAATCTCTGTCGTATATACAACAATCGTTCCATCCTCAACTGAAAAATAAGGTTTAGATTCATAAAACTCCAAAAAAGTCTTGATCAATGGCATATTTGGCTCGGTACCCATACCCAATCCAACTGCCACACCTAAAGGTTCCCCGGATTCCGGATTCTGTGTGGCAAGACTCTTTTCGAATCCCATGAAATTTCCTTTTTCAATGATCTGGTCAAAACTGCTGATTACCTCCACATCGGTATCAAAATACAATCCTCCTATATTGTACAACACCCAGAATCGAGCGTAATCACTTACGAAAGCATATTTTTTTTGTTCATATGCCTCTCTTACATAAGGGCAACAATTAACATCAAAATTACTTTCATTCCACTCCTTTATTTCATAGTCAGGAAAAAACTTTCTCCATGATGCGATACATTCCTGAGCATCCTTCGGCAAAGGAGATTTTCCAAACCAACAATAATGAATTATTTTGGGGATCATAATCACTAAGATTTTACTTTTTTTGAACTAGAAAAAAGACTCGCCACCTTCAATACCAACTTCGGCCCTAATATCTTTATCAACTTATTTTTCAATATATGTAACTGAAAACTAAGAGTATTTTTGTCAACCCAAGAACATGAATAATGATGTATTGAGACGGTGTTTTCTGTTAAATGGACCAATCCTGTAGTTGAATCCATAGGACAAAAGTAATCTGCCGGATAAATTTTAAATCCAGCAGCCTCCTGAAAACGATGTTCATTCACTAGCCCATATTTTTCTAGTGCTTTTGTCGTATGGTGGACAATCGTTCCTTCATCGAATGTAAACGATGGTTTGCCTTCATATAGGCTCAACATTTCTTTCAAAAAAGGAATATTCGGCTCGCAACCCATACCCAATCCCGCATTAACACCCAATGGCTCACTGGATGATGGATTCTGAGTCGCCAGACTCTTTTCAAAACCCATAAAGTTTCCAGCTTCTATAATATGGTCCATATTGCGAATCACCTCTACATCAGTGTCAAAATATACGCCACCTTCATTATACAAAACCCAAAACCTCGCATAGTCACTGACAAAAGCGTACTTTTTTTGCTCATATGCTCCCTTAACGTATGGACAGCAGTTCACATCAAAGTTGCTTTCATTCCATTCCTTTATTTCATAATCAGGGAAAAATTTTTTCCATGACGCAATACATGCCAAAGCGTCTTTGGGTAATGGATTTCCCCCAAACCAACAATAATGAATTATTTTAGGTATCATAATCAACTTACTTATAAATGACAAGCCACATCAACAAAGAGAACGAAAGATGAGCATAAATAAACTTTTGTCTGTTCACAACCAACGGATGCATATCACTTGGTATGGCAAAACATGGGTATATTATCAAAAATGGATAAGCGAACCATGACAAGTATGCAATACGATTCGTAAAAGATCCATACATACATAGCATCCAGATACTATTCGTGACCAAATAATAGTGCAACATATTTTCATACAAAAAATCTCTTAATTGATACTTGAATATCACAAAATATCCCATCAAAACGGGCATCGCACTATACAACACAAAATCTATTCTAAATCCTGATTTTCCTCCCCAGTCGCTATTGGAAGATGTCAAATATGCATTTCCTGAATCATCAGACATTCCCGCAAATAAATTCTGGAAAAAAGTGACATGACCGGCAGCCATCAACAAACAAAAAAGCCACCCATAGAAGTACCAGCGACTATCTTTGAAAACCAGTGTGATCAGATACGCTCCGACAGGCAAAACCATAGAATGGTGGCATCCCCATGACAACAATAAAAATATGACAGAGACAGCCATTTTATCTCGGAATGCCAACGCGACAACAAACAATGATGCTGCCAAACCTGCCTTGATTCCATTTGTTCCATATGAAAATGTAGAAAAGGCAGCCAAACAAACCAAAAATGCTATAAAAGTGTTCGCTTCAAAAAGTTTCCTACACGCAATCAACATACAAGAAAAATAAAGAGACGCTATAAACAGGAAAAAAATCGTTGGTTCCAGAAATATATTCGACATCCAAATATACAGATTGTCAAACAATAAGTTTTCTGCGTTAGTATCAAACCCCGTCCAATACTGAAGTCCCCACCAATCCGCATAATTTTTCGTATCGACAAACACACTTGTATGAGGGCGAAAACCGATAAAGAAAATCATAAAAAGACAAAGGATCAGACTTCCAATGATAGGCTCCGACTCAAATATATTACGACGATTTCTTACAACAACAATCGTAAGTATCGCTATAAGTATGTGATAAATGTATTTATATAAAAAATCAGGGATCATATTTAAAGTATTATCATTCCATTAGAGTATAAATTTTGGTCACCTCAGTTTCATTGCCAAAATCATTATCTTTTAGATACGTCTCCATTTTAGACCGTAACTCTTTATCATTAATTAACCCGACAATTCCTTTTGCTGTCTCTTCCTCATCCAAAGGCACAATAAGCCCATCGACGCCATTCTTCACCTGTGATTTTGCTGTAGGATAATCTGTTATAACAACTGGTTTGTATAACATCTGAGCCTCTCTTACAGTAACACTTTTCCCTTCATATACACTTGGCTGAGAATAAATATCACAAGCCTTAATATATGGATATGGGTTTGTCTTCTTTCCCAACAACACCATTCGATGTCGCATATGGTACTTGTCCAAAGCCTCTTGTATCAACTTGTCTGGACCATAACCAATAATATACCATTTGAAGTTAACTCCAAGTTTTTCCATTTCAGCACAGATATGAGGAATGCCTTCTATCTTCTTTTGTGCAGAATACCGACCGATTGTCAGAATTCTTGTTTCTCCTTCATTAAAAGGCATTTCAGCACTTACATCCTCCATTTCCGCCTGTTGTCTGACAAACAAAGGAGATAAGATATTCTCTATCAATACAATTTTCTCCGACAATTCAGGAAATGTTTGCAAAAATGTCTTTGTACAATCATCACTGATTGAGGCCACATAATCATAGCCATTCCATATCGGAAGTTCTTTATCATGGTTGACGTGTATTGTGCTATAATCAGTATGGATCCAACATATTCTTTTCTTTGCTTTTACTTTATGCAAAACAACATTATGTGGCTGCAAAAAACTTATTGCGAGATCATACTCCCCTAAATGATAAAGCGACGGCAATGCTCCTTCCACCTCATCTACGACATACTGGAATATGCTCGCATCATGTGCTTTCTCCTCTTCCGTCAACGTTTTGAGATATTTGTTGTACTTGTATTTTGCCAACAATCTGCGTAATGCAATTCCAACATGGCCCTCTTTTACAATGTCTTTTATCGGTCGCTCTATACATGTATACTCTGGCACTTCCTGAAGAAGATTTACATACTCTGGAATAAGAGACATGAATTCACCCGTATGCTGATTCACAAACAAATCAACATCAACTTTTTCTGGGTCAAGGGCTGCCAACAAACCCAGCAATGCTCTTTCTGCTCCTCCAATCTCCAGATAATGTATATTGATAAATATTCTTTTTTTCATTTTCTCATTTTTTTGAAGAATACCCAATAATATATTGTGAACAAGGCAATTTAGCAATCAACCATGAGAATATCCAAGATGCCGTAAATGTCAATATAGCGACAACAAATGTCTGCAAATAATAATTTGAAATATTTTCTACAAATGGGATATACCATATAAAAGCCCTCATAATAAATATGTGGACCAAATATATTCCAAATCCATAATTACTTGTTGTCTCTATGAATTTTCCACATATGCCTTCTATTTTATTCTTGTGCCCCCAATATTTTTTTATGGCGACAAACCATGTCGCTGTCATTACAGCTACAGTTATCGACAAATACCAAAATACGGAATAAAAATCCAAATTCCAATTTAATATCTTATTAACCAAAGGCAAAGGAAGCATCATGATTGCGAAAATCAACAAAATCTTAAATGACACTTCATATTTTGCCAAGTAATGTCCTAACAAAAAATAACCCACATAACCGGTAAAATAATACAAAATGCCTCTGGCTTCTGTTTCTATGTCCAAAAACAACCCAATAAATGGATACATCAAAGATATCCCCCATATACACAAATACAGTTCCAATTCTCGTTTGGATACATTCCTTATCCAATGAGATAAAATTGGAATTAGCAGATACAATCCCGTCAATGTATACATGAACCAAAGCACTCCATGCCCTTTTACTTTGAACGGAATTGATAATAATGTGACAATGGCGTCTTTCACTCCTGAGGTTGGATTCCATGTCCAAATCACATACAGGAGAGTGAATGAAAGAGTTGGGAAAACAACCTTTTTCAATCTCTTTTTTAAATAGTCAATGGCATTTATTTCTGATTTACAAGGAAGCAATAAGGCTCCACTAACCATAAAGAAAAGAGGGACACAAGGCGTTGTGAGATAACTTAGATACACCAAAAATGGACCAGCCCCCTTAGTTGCTGGATTTAGGGATTCCGGGACAGGAGAATGCATAAGCACAACCATGACACACGCCACAACCCTTATCAAATCTAGATATATTTTTCTCTCTTTCATATCATTTACATATAACAGCTTTTTTCTCTTTTATTTTGATCAGCCTATAACATATTTGCTAAAAGGAAACTTCTTTAGAATAAAAATAATAGAGAAGCAAACCACTGTTGTCAGAATCCACCTCACACCTATCGCTCCGCCAACTGAGAAGGAGTCTAAAATATCCGTGGTTTTCAACCATTTTGTCAGAAACAAAACGTGAATAAGATAAACTCCAAATGCGCATGCGGACAATGACGACAAAATTCTAATTGTTTTGTCTGTGTATTTTCTAGAGGTCATCTTCATAAGCAAGCCAAACAAGCCAAATGTATAACAAACAGTAGACGGATGCAAATAACAAAAATAATTCCAATCTGACGGTTTCTGAATCTTTACTATAACATAAAAGAACATAGCTATCACAAAAGAGAGTATGATTTTCTTCCATGAAATCTCGGATTGATATTTATTCATATACCATCCCATAAGTAAATATCCAAAAAAGCCTCCAAAATAATACCAAGCAGACTGATGATCAAATTTTGGCATATCCAGATAATATGTCACCATTGGGAGTCCAATAGAAATCACCCACATTATCAATACTGCTTCCAACTCCTTTTTTGAAGACTTCAACAACCATGGTTCAACAATCGGTATTATAAAGTAACATCCCAAAAGAGTATACATAAACCATAATGCAAAGTTAGCATTTATGTAATGGAATGGTATCCAACATAATTGCTGAATCGTATCATGAGAAGAGTAATTCAACATATATGCGTCGACAAGAACATAAACGACACTCCATATGACAGTCGGCCATACTATTCTGGAAAGTCGTTTCTTCATAAATTTGTCCCATGTCATGCCTGAGCCAAACAAAAGGGCACCACTCGTCATAAAGAACAATCCATTACATGGCAACATCAACACCGATATTAGACCTGGCAACACACTGGTCTCGCCTTCTTTCAATGCCACAGGAGAATGCATCAAAATCACCATAAGGCAGGCGACTATTCTTATTATGTCTAGATAAACAATTCTTTCTTTCATGATTGGCGGACAAGCGAAATTCATCTCTTTAATAAACGAGAAAGAGTAGCTCTTATTATATTATTATAAAACAGATATGTCAACCTGACTTTAAACGAACTTTTTCCGCCTACACCAGCACATCTCTTTACTGTCTTGTCAAAAAAGAAAGTGAACGGATGACGGAGGATATCATCTACAGCACTATTCATAAATATGCCAAACACCCCATTTTCAAACACTTCACTTCGAAAATCAGTTTCTTCATATGCCTGAAATATCGAATTCAAGTGAGACGTCGCTTCAGCAAAATTCATTTTATATTTTGCCTCTGATAATGGCAGGTCATAATAATAAACGCTTTCGCCTACTGTGCGCAAAGATTGACATTTATTCAATGTGAGCAGACAAAACTTTGTGTCTTCTCCTCGTCTTAATGATTCATCAAAACCTCGTTCACAAACGACCTCTTGCCTGAAAAACTTTCCCCAAGGGGCCATTATATGTTTTGAATACATATACTTAGATACAAAATCTACCACTTCACTTCTATCACACAAAGTCGTTCCAAACGGTATCTTGTTCTTTTCTTCTCCATCAACAAGTCTATATGAAGAAAAAACTACATCTTCTTTAACCTCCCCATCACAGAAAAAAGACAAGTAATCCTCATTTACAAAATCATCTGAGTCAACAAATGTCAGAAACTCTCCAGACGCTTTTTTCAAGCCAAAATTTCTAGCACTGCTGACACCTCCATTACATTTGTGGAAAACTTTGAAACGACAATCCTTTACAGCATAACCGTCACAAATGGCAGCACTGGTATCTTTCGAGCCGTCGTCAACAATTATGGCCTCCCAGTCGTTGAAAGACAGGGAGACAAGGCTGTCGAGGCACTTGCTCAAACTTTTTTCCGCATTATATACCGGTATTATGAAAGAAACCCTAGGCATATTATTTTAATTCTATATTGTTTCTTAGCCATTCCCTTGAATATTCTATTTCTGCAGACAGAATGTCATCTACCTTGCTGTAGTCGATATGAGACATTAAAGTCTCACGACTAGCATTACAATCCACAAGTCGGTCAGACAAACCATACCTCATCAGTAAATCCTGCATTCTTGTGTTCAGACCATCAGCTCGTCTTACAACAAACATATCACGTTTGAATATAAATGAAAATGCTGTTGCATGGAAAGAATTGCTTACTACACAAGTAGCATTTCTTACAAGAGAGACAAAAACATCTGGTCCTGAATTAACAAAGTTTTTTTCTGCATACCCTAATGGATATGGACCTATAGAATATATCAGCAATCCTTTTTCTTTCGCAATTCTTTCTGCGACTGTTTGGACTTCCTTACTACACTCAAAATCATAGACAAGCACATATTTGTCGCCAGAACCCTCAGACAATGAAAATTCTGAGTTCCAAACATCCACATCTAACAAAAATACAGGATCACATACAAGTGCACCCGTGTAATTCATTGTCTGCAATAATTTTAAACCAGATGGCTCTCTCACCGCTATCGAATCCAGGCCAGCCAACTTGCTTTTTACAAATGCTTCAGTACCAGACTTCAATGTGTTGGTAGCAAAACTAGCCGCATAACTAATTTTTCTGATTTTTTCGTCTCCGAAATCCAAATAGAACGAAGCATCCGTACCATTTTTCAATATAGTGTTCCAAATTTGGTCACTTCCCGCTATGTAGACATCTGCTTCTGGAGGATTCTTCCTTAAGTCTTCGCATGAAGTATATGTTTTTTTTGTGACAAATGGAGCTATATATTTGTCATCAAAAACATCAAATGCATTTTTCCGTTTTTGTGCTTTATTCCAAGAAGGATACTTTGCCAACAAATATAGCCACCTTAAAATTGGCTTATCAAATCTCGGATTGTTCACTTTCCAATCAAACTGGCCACAAAGATACGCAGGGCGATAGTCAATTATTCTGACGTCATGACCCTCTCTTTTTATAAATGTCGCCAATGCCCACGCTTGCAAAGCTGCTCCATGGTTATATACGCGATGGCAAGTTATAGTGGCTATTTTCATATAAATCAGATTACGACAACAATGCTCTTACTTTTGCACCCTCAGTTTCTGCAGTGCGGTTTACTTCTTTTGCCACGATGGTTTCCAAATGGTTCTTTAATTCCTTATTGGTCAACAACAACTCTATTTTATCAGCAATAGATTTTGGGTCCATTTCACATATCAACCCATTTTCTCCATCTATTATCTGGTTGTATGCGGATGGAAAATTTGTGCAGACTTCCGCCTTGCCTAAAATACGAGCTTCTGTAACCGTAAGTCCAAAGCCTTCAAATCTAGAAGTCTGTACATAAATGTCACAAGCGGCCATATATGGATATGGATTTGACTGTTCTCCTAGAAGTTCAACACAATCCTCTAAATGACGATCTGATATCATTTTTTCAATCTTTGGTCGATCAGAACCGTTTCCTACAAAACTCCATTTGAACCTAAAGCCTCTCGACTTTAGTTCGTCAGCTGCCATAACCGCCAAATCGTAAGCTTTCTGAGGTACCATACGGCCGACAGTCACCAAACGTGTGCCATCGAAATCGTCCTTAAATCCCTGTTTCTTAGACATTGACCGAATCAATTCCGTATTTAATATATCATATACAACAACAATCTTTGACTTGTCAGTCACATACTTCTGTGAAATCAGATAATCTGACACAGCATCACTTACCGCAACAACTTTGTCGTATTTCTCATATATTTTAGAGTTGAAATCACTGCTATACCCAGCCTTCTTCAAATCGACATTGACCCAAGCATACTTTTTTGCCGCAGACACTTTTTCCGCCACATAATAAGTAGGGAACCCCTGTTGGTAAGCGATCGCGATGTCATAAGATTTATTAAATTCAGGCACACTGTTCTCTAAACATTTCCAATAAGTCTCTGCCAAATGTTCTTTTTTTCCAAACAATTTGTTTTTTCTGATTTGTAAAGAATATCCCCAAAGTGACATCTTTATTCTCATATTTGAAGGCAAATCCAGTTTTATAACTTTTACCTGATCTGGAACATAGCATTCAAAAACACCTCCTCTGGCAAAAAGCAATAGTGTGACATTCACTTTATCATAATCCAACAATGGAAGTAGACTCACAAGGCTCTTTTCTGCACCTCCACATGTCAAACTATCCATCATAAAAAGTACTTCCTTCTTCATATATGAAAATTTATCAAACTGTAATAAATAGTATTGAAATCAAAGCCTAATTATTTTTTGACCCAAATTTGGATTTTGCCATATTACCAATACGATTAGCGAAATCTCTCATTCCATCATTCAATAAAAACAGAAAAACAAAATAGATCAGAGCGAAAATCGACATTATACATACAGCATATAGACCCCAATTTATGAATGATTGAGAAGGATCAAAAGTGATTACTTCAACACAATAATTTCCCACCACAACTGCACATAATAAACTAATAGAATACCTTACAAAATTAGTCCAATATCCCCAAACACTTATCTTTAATCCCTCTTTAAATAAAAAATACGGTTTCCAAATACATACAATCAAAGTCATACTTACAATAGTACCTAATAAGACTCCTTCCAATCCCCAAAAATAACCACCCAAAACAGCTACGACAACAGAAATAATAGACTCAACAACCGGAGCCCATACATCCTGGAACAGGCCATAGCCCATAATGAATGCATCTGTGGTATATCTTATTTGCCATATAAATTCATTTATTATAAGAAGAAGCAACAATAACTTTGTCAAAAGATATTGTTCTCCAAGCCAACATACCAAAAATGGTTCCGTCAAGTGCCAGAATCCAAAAGCCAAAAGACCGGCAATAAAGAACTTCAAAGCAAAAAACTCCCAATATACTTTATGAATTCTTTCTTTGTTGCCTTCTGCGATCAAATTACCAACACCTGCAACATTACCACTAAACACGACAGCTATCAGTGAGGATGTTTTTCCAGCTGTAAGGTTATAGTTGTCATACTTTCCGATCATCTCCAATGCAGTAAACTTGTCTGGAGCAGCAAACTTAAACATAACCAACGGACGAATTTGCAGTTGGGCATAAGACGCTATCTTATGAAGGAACAACTGCTTGGTCTTCTTGATAATCTCAGGATATTCCCTCCATTTCTCCTTTCCCAACTTAATTTTCGCTTCCAACCAAGGGTACATCTGATTTATCTTTATATTCAAATATATGGCACAACCTATATTCGTAAGCAATGATATTACGACCCACAAATATGGACAAATACCACCATATGGCGTGTAATTAAAAAAATAATACACAACACCCATTTGCAAAAGGTAGCAAATAAATGAAGCACCCTGGAAACACCCAGTTATGACATAATTCCGCTGATCCGCACTTAAAATTGACTGTCTGAAATTAACAAAGTATGTCAACAGAACAGATGCCAAAAAAGAATAAAACACTGAATATACAAGACTCATAGACACTCCCTTACCAGCAAACCAGTAAGGAAACATCATAGACAATGCTATACCACAACCAAGAATTATAAAACCGACTAAATAATAAAGGTATCCCAAAACTGAGACTATCTCATTTAACTTTTTATAATCCTTATCATACATCGGCTTGTAAAGAGCGAAGCTTATCGCATTTCCTATTCCAAGTTCAACCAAGCTTAAGAACCCAATAAAACCTCCTATAGTAGAAGTCAATCCAAAAAAATCCGCTCCCAAAGAATCAAGGAACACCTTTCTAGAAAAGAATGTGACAGCTAAATTAATAAAGTAGAATATCAAATTAACTTTTGCATTCAGTATTGTCTTTTGAACTCTTGATTCAGCCATTTTTATATACCAATAAATTTATAATAGTAGTTCTTTTATATAAGCCTTTATCTTGAGAAAACTCTATATTAGTTAGACAATTTCGGCAATGAATAGATTAAATGACTACGTTTTTCGTATTCACTGTAAAGTTTTGCAAATATCGGATTATCCAACAGCCAAGCAGGAAGACGCAAAAGTTTCAAATTTCGGATATACTTCACGTCTACGCCACTCAACTTTAATACCTCTATTGATTTTTTTAACTGTTCGTTGACCAATTCTAAATCTTTAATTTTATCCCATCTTAATATTTTCACCTGATATGGAAGAAAATGGACAGCAAAACTAATATCAAAATTTGAAGTGCCGTGCAATGCTATATATTCAAAAATTTTTATTCTAGAAAGGACTGATTTTGTCAAATCCGGAGTATTCATAACAGAACCAGGACTTACTGTACGATACCAATAAGTACAATCGTTAATTATCACTAATTTATTTACATACTTTTGCACTAACCATTTCCAATGCTCATCTTCATGGACTATTCCTTCCATAAAAAAAAGATTGTTGTCTACAACACATGAACGTTTTATCAACTTGTTCCAGACCGTCGTTGGAAACGACCAATGCAACATCGTCTGCTGAATGATCCCTTTATCACAAATATACTCTGGGAATGATCCTTTTTTTATATATAACAACTTCGCCCTAGGATCTGTTTCGTCTTCACTTTTACAATTTCCCTGGACTAAATCCACGTCTTGATAATACTTGGCCTTGTCTACCAAGATTTGCAAAGAATCCGGGAAAAGTCGGTCATCTGAATCAATAAAAAATAAAAAATCTCCCTTGGCTTCTTTTATTCCAGAATTTCTTGATACTGAAATTCCAGAATTTACCTCATTTCTTAAAAATTTGAATTCAATTTCCCCTTTATAATTAGAAACTACTGACTTTGCTATTTCAATACTTTTATCTGACCCACAATCATCCACAATTATACATTCAACATTTGTATACGTCTGGGACATAATGCTTTTCAAACACTCTTCTATGAATAATTCCACATTGAAGACAGGCATTATTATTGATATGCTATAGCCATTAATTTCCATTATTATCTGTCTTTTTAAAAAACACCATTTCGTTTATTATATAATCTAAATGATTTATATAGACAAAATAACGAAATACAAAACAAACAAATAGTGGACACTATAATTTATGCTCATAGAGTCCACATATACATATTCTAAATTCTGATTACTCTTTGTCAAGAGCCTCGTATTTAGAATGCTTGCTCTTAAATTCAGGCACCAACACCTTCATTTGCTTAACAATTGACATGTCGTCATAACCATCTTTTGTTATGTCTATAAGTTTGTTAATCTGAGAGCATACCTCTTCATATCCAAGTTCACGTACTGAAGCCAACTTGATTTTAGGATGTGACGATGGCTTTGTGTTCTCTTCCTTGTTCAACAACTCTTCATATAGTTTCTCTCCGTCACGCAATCCAGTATACTTGATTTCGACATTCGTTGCTCCAGAAAGCAGAATTATACGTTTGGCCAAATCCGCAATACGCACTGGCTTTCCCATATCAAACACAAAGATCTCTCCTCCATGTCCCATTGTTCCTGCCTGAAGCACCAATTTACATGCCTCTGGAATCAACATGAAATAACGGATTATGTCTGGATGTGTTACTGTAAGCGGACCACCTGCCTTCAACTGCTCTTTGAACAACGGAATAACAGATCCATTTGAACCCAAGACATTACCGAATCTTGTTGTGACAAATTCAGTGCATCCTTCAATCTTACCATCCTTGATCTCCTTGTCAAGACTCTGGCAATACATCTCACAGATTCGTTTTGAACATCCCATAACGTTTGTAGGATTTACCGCCTTGTCTGTTGAAACCATCACAAACTTCTTGACACCATACTTAACGGACAAATCCGCCATTATTCTGGTACCATCTATATTATTAGCGACAGCTTCTCCTGGATTATCTTCCATCATAGGCACATGCTTGTATGCAGCGGCGTGGAACACATATTCAGGCTTGTATTTCTCAAACAAGTACTCCATGTGAATCTTATGATGAATGCTTGCTGTAACTGTTTCTGCTGGAATATCAGGGAACTTGCGAGCCATCATCAATCTGATGTCATGAAGTGGTGTCTCCGCCTGATCGACAAGCACCAACTGGCTAGGACCAAACTCAGAAACCTGTCTTACTATCTCCGAACCAATAGAACCTGCGGCTCCTGTAATCAATATGCTCTTTCCTTTCAAGACGTTGCTGATAGCATCCAAGTCGACATCTATCTGGTTACGTGGCAACAGATCCTCCACGTCTACCTCCTTCAAATGAGTGTAACGCAAATCACTTTTTCCGTCCCACTCCTGCTGATTGTACATCAATATCTTGATTCCAGCTTCTGCCAATGCGTCTGCCATCTGCTGATTATTTCTTATCGCATCCGACTTCAACGGAGATACCATCAGCACCGTCGCATTCTTTTGGCGCATTCTGCTAACCAGTTTGTCATCATTCGCATAAATTTTCACGCCCATCAACAAATGGTGAGCATCACTTTCGACGTCCGACACAAAACCAGTAACTTCATATTTCGACTCTTGAGCCTGGATACTTTTAGCCAAGGCAACACCACCTTCCTTTACTCCATAAATAAACACTCTTTGTACAGAAGCATCTATAAAATAAACATCATAAAAATATTTTGTCATGATTCGGACAAAACACATAATCAAAGTCGACATGACACATATAGCAAGCAACTCATTCCATGACAACGGAACCAAATAGCTGTCTATTTTAGTTGTATGTCTTACTATAAAGATCAAGACAATGGCTATAACTGTGGCTGTCCACAGTCGCATCAGGTCCACAAAAGAAGAGTATCTCAACACTCCACTGTATGTGTATCTCAACCTAAAGCCTATCAGATAGAAAACCAGGTAAGCACAAAATGTCAACAACAATGGTCCAAAATTTGCAAGTGTGCTTGCGGCTCCTGTCATCATTGCATGTACAAAGAAACTTGTTCCGACTACAATCAGACAGTCCATAAGCAGAACTAACCAATAAGACAACGCATCTTTAGAAAAATACCAATGCGTAAACCTACAAAATAGATTATTCATTTTCGTATATCAGTTATTATTATTCTTTAATATAATTACCGTAACCATAGCCGTAGCCATAGCCATATTTTGTTCCCATAGTCTTTGTCACAGAAGTTCCATTAAGAATCAACGACAATGACGGGAATTTCTTCTGGTTGTAGAACGTGTCTACAATTGGCAACATGTCCTTCTTCATCAAACCGGCACGAACCACAAACAATGCCATATCAACATACTCAGAGACAACATTCGCATCAGCCACAACATCTACCGGAGGACAATCTATAAACACATAATCGTACTCTTGCTTCAGTTCATCTATCATTCTTGGAAGATAATCATCATTGAACAGCAATTCAGTTGGATTAGGAGGTATTTCTCCAACAGGAATAACGTCAAATGTGCTATCCTCTATATGCACTAAAACATCTCTCCAACTTTTTTTATCTCCATTAAGATAGTCGACAACACCATGATGAGGTCGGTCAACCACCTGCGACAAAGATGCTCTACGCAAATCCAAATCTACCGCAACGACTTTCTTTTTCTTTAGAGACATACAGTAAGCAAGGTTAGCGGAAACAAAACTTTTTCCACTGCCAGGATTTAACGATGTAAACATTACTACCTTATGTGCCTTTCCTTTTCCAAGCATGAAATCTACGTTCGTACGTACGACTCGGAACGCTTCATTAATAATATTACGGCAACTTTCCTTAACAACAAGTGTTATTCCATTTTCCGTATTGCCTTCCTTCTTGGTACACTGAGGTATTTCTCCTGCAAATGGAACAGTCAATCTTTCCACATCTTGACGTCCGCGGATTGTTGTGTTGCTCATTTCTATCAATGTCATGACAGCGGCAGGAATCAACAAGCCTGCGATTACCGCCAACACCCATATCATTGATCGATTAGGAGCAGCAGGCATATTACTTCCACGTGGCTCTGTGATCAAACGAGTATTGTAAGCTGTAAACGCCTGAGACAAAGCGTTTTCCTCTCGTTTCTGCAACAAAAACAGATACAATCCCTCCATGACCTTTTGCTGACGTTCCTCAGACAGCAAGTATTTGGCTTGGTTCGGATTTCTTGCCAACTGTCTTTCCGTTCTCGACTCCTGGGCATTCACATTCTTGATCTGCATCGACAGAGAGGCAATCTCATTATTCACACTCTGCAAAATAACGGACTGCATTGCATTCAAATGCTTAGTTTGGTCTTTTACCAATGGGTGATTCTCACTACTGTTAGCTAGCATTCTATTACGCTCAAGCAAAATTTTGTTGTACTCAGCAATCTGACTCTGAAGATTTCCACTTGACATACTAGAAGATATTGGCAACGGATTGTCAAAATTCTGCTCTCTCAAAATATCTTGAATATACTCAAGCATAGACAATTGGTTGTTCAACTCCAACAAGCGATCCTTTGTGGCTGAATTCTGTTGCAAATACAACTGAGATACAGCAGCAATATCAGGCAACAGGTTTTTTCCCTTAAAGTTCGCAATATTTTTGTCTATTCCTGTAAGTTCTGATTCAATCACACCCAGACGGGAAGATATAAATTCCGAGGTGCTTTCCGCAATTCTATTTTTATCATGCACCCAATTGTCATTATATACATTTATAACGGTTTTTATGACATCCGTAGCTCTTGCTATTGACTCATCAGTAATAGACAGATTGACAACCGTTGATTGTTTATCAACCAGTCCTACCGAAAGAGTTCCTGTATAAGTGTTTGTGGCTGCATCAACACTGGTACGATAGAAATTTATGTTCTTGTACACATCTCCACTTTCCTCACCTGTCAAATATATCGAAAGATGTCCGACGGGAGTTTCCGCGGATACAGAGTCGTTCAAATTAACATTTACTGATTTTTTTATCTCTATGCCTTTATTGTTAAAGTCATACAATTCCGCATAATTATCATCAAATAACTTAATCTTGAAAGATACAAAATCCGTATTTTCTTTTTTTGATGCGTCAAAGACAACCTTAATCGGAGATTTTCCATATATATCCTGCTCCCTTAGATCAACAGGTATCTTATAATAATCCATCAATTGCAATTCTTTAACAACCTGAGTCATCAATGTCGGTGACTTCAAAGAAATCAGTTCATTGCTAAGATTGGATTTGTTTGCCACCAGTCCTATATCCTGCATTTCAGACGCAATATTCGAAACCGAAGAACCTTTGCTGTCATCCTTGATAAGAAGCATTGCAGATCTTGTATAAACAGGAGATGTGGTAGCCAGATAATACCACGCAGCACCCAAACAAATTGCCAACGATATTATAAACCAATACCAATGCGAAACAAAAGAAGCCAATACCTCTGCAATAGAAAAACCATTATTGCTTCCAGCAGACGTATTCTGTTGTGTCGAAGCGGCAATATTCAATTCATCACCACCTGTTTTACTAACCATCACCATAATTATAAGTTGTATCTTAATTTTTTCAATTCAATATTTCTATCATATCGGGCTCAACCTCCGCACTAATGCCAAACAAGCCATCCAATACAACAAGCAATGTCTTGCGTCGGCAACCTTTCCTCTTAACAAAATAGCCCTCTACTCCATCCAAAGCGCCTCCTATCATCCTAATTCTCTGACCTTTAGCCAGCTGTATCTCTTCAGGCATAAATATCTTTGTATTTCCATTCGACTCCGCAACTCGGATGAAATCATCCATTGCTTTGACTGGAACTATCAAACAATCCGCCTGTTTGCCACTACAACGGTTATAAACAAACTGAAAATTGTTACCTACGACCGTATGAGGCATTATGCTTTCTTTGCTACCATACACAAACAAAAGATTAGGAATTATGGGTTCACTTGAAATAACCTTTTTTCCCTTAAGAGTCCTTACAACTGGTTTCATAGCCTGATAATAACGAATACCACATTCTTCTAGTCTCTGCTTGACGCCAGTCTCACAAAAACGTCCTAACGTGCGCATTACATACCAATGCTTATTTTCATCATTTGTATTCATCAAAAACTACTCAACAATTCTGTTTTTCTGACAAAAGTGTATATTTTTGACTCCTTAAACCCACCATAAGAGCATAAGAAACAAATAGTTAAACAATATTGTATCACTTTCGTCGTTAGCATTGATATTAAACCCTTATATCAACTTCCTTTTGTTCGCATCCTCAAAACGCAAATAAAGCGACACAAAAATAGAAAAAAAACGAATATAAATACAGAGCTCTAACTTAAAAAATGTTAATTATTTTACTAAAATAACTTAGCAATGTATATTTTCATACATAAATATGCGCAACTATACATTATCAAATGGTTTCTACTTCTCCTTACAAAACAATTATCAAACAATTATATTATGCTTTAAGAATTATATGTTATCTTTGCCAACAATTAATAAATATAGATGAAAACAGCTTTATTTATAGATCGTGACGGCACGATCATTATTGAACCGCCTGTTACAGAACAGGTCAACTCTCTTGCTGAGATGACTTTTCTTCCTGGTGTCATCCGTAATATGGCGTTCATCCGCGAACGTCTTTCTTCCGAGTTTGTGATGGTCACAAACCAAGATGGTCTTGGAACTGAGGCTTATCCCGAAACCGTATTTGAAGAGGTGCAAAACAAGATGCTTGAAGTGTTGAAGGGAGAAGGAGTTGAATTTGACGATATCCTTATCGACAAATCATATCCAGAGGATGGTCTTGACACTCGTAAGCCAGGAATCGGAATGCTGGGAGCTTATTTGAAAGGCGACTACGACATGTCTCATTCTTATGTCATCGGTGACAGAGCCACTGACGTACAACTGGCTAAAAATCTCGGATGCAAAGGTATCCTAATCGCAAATAACGTTGACGATGCTGCAAAAATGCTTCAGGAAAAAGGGTTGTCTGACCATTGCGCACTGATCGCAGAAAATTGGAATAAGATTGCAGAATTCCTTTTCGCAGAAGAAAGAGTGGCGACGGTAGCACGCAAGACTAAAGAGACAGATATAAACATTCGCGTCGACCTGGATGGAAACGGCAAATGCGACATTTCTACTGGTCTAGGGTTCTTCGACCATATGCTTGAGCAGATAGGAAAACATTCTGGTATCGATCTGATGATCCATGTTAAAGGCGATTTGAATGTCGATGAACATCACACAATTGAAGACACGGGTATCGCTCTAGGCGAAGCTATCTATAAAGCTCTTGGATCAAAACGAGGTGTCGAAAGATACGGATATTCCCTACCTATGGACGATTGTCTGTGCAGCGTCTGCCTTGATTTCGGAGGAAGGCCATGGTTGGTTTGGGACGCTGAATTCAAAAGAGAATATGTGGGCGACATGCCTACTGAAATGTTCTTGCATTTCTTCAAAAGTCTGAGCGACTCTGCGAAAATGAATCTTAACGTGAAAGCTGAGGGAGACAACGAGCACCACAAAATCGAAGGTATCTTCAAAGCTCTCGCTCGAGCAATCAAAATGGCAATCAAACGTGATATTTATAAATATGAGTTGCCAAGCACAAAAGGCACTCTGTAAATATAAATTCGCATTGCGTAATTCGTAATGCGTAATTAACTGTTAATTCTTAATTTATAATTTAATAAAGATGAAGGCATACGTTTTCCCTGGACAGGGATCGCAATTTAGCGGAATGGGTAAAGATTTGTATGATAATTCTCCCGTCGCAAAAGAACTTTTTGATAAAGCAGACGAGATTCTTGGATTCAAGATCTCCGAAATCATGTTCAACGGCACTGACGAGGAATTGAAGCAGACAAAGGTGACTCAGCCTGCTGTGTTCCTACATTCTGTAATTCTTGCTAAGGCTATGGGTGACAACTTTCAGCCAGACATGGTTGCCGGACATTCTCTAGGTGAGTTGTCCGCTCTTACAGCAGCTGGAGCTATCACTTTTGAGGATGGTTTGAAGATTGTGGCAAAGCGTGCTATGGCAATGCAGAAGGCTTGCGAGATTCAGCCAAGCATCATGGCTGCTATTCTTGGTCTTGAAGACGCAGTTGTTGAGAAGCTTTGTGCAGAGACTACTGAAGGTCAGGTTGTCCCTGCCAACTACAACTGTCCTGGACAGCTTGTTGTGAGCGGAAGCATAGAGGGAATTGATGCCGTTTGTGCCAAGGCTACAGAGGCCGGTGCGAAACGTGCTCTTAAGCTTGCTGTTTCAGGAGCATTCCACTCTCCTTTCATGAAACCTGCAGAAAACGAACTTGCAGAAGCTATCCAAGCGACAACATTCTCAGCTCCAAAATGTCCTGTTTATCAAAATGTATCGACAAAAGCAGAAACAGATCCTGAAGTTATCAAATCTAATTTGCTACGTCAGTTAACTTCTCCAGTAAAATGGACTCAGAGCGTAAAGAATATGATTGCCGACGGTGCTACAAGTTTCACTGAGGTTGGTCCAGGAGCTGTGCTTCAGGGCATGATCAAGAAAATCGACAAGGAGTGGTGCAAAGAGCACGAAGTAAAATCTGCATCTCTATAACTGATCTTTAGATTTAAGTTCTACATAAAAAAATCCTCTTTCAAAACGAAAGAGGATTTTTTATTTCCTTACTTTTAATTGAATCACCTTATACGTAAGTTATGCGACTCAACTTCTAAAGCCAAATTATTTTCTGATGACCTTAAATGATTTAGCACCAACAGAAAGGATATAAACGCCTTTTGCCTGTGGCAATGACACAGTGGCATAACCTTCGGCGTCAGCTTTCACAGAAGAAAGGACAACACCAGAGACATTCACCAATGTCACTACTGATGATTTTTCCAAATTCTGAACCTGGATTGTTGCGTTGTCAAGACTGACGATACGGATATCTCCTGCGGAAAGACTTTCAACTCCAGATGCATCACCTTCTGTAAAATGAAAATTCTTCACTCCATCTATAGAATAAGAAGTCGCCGCATCTCCGTTAACGACCAAGTCGCCATTAGAAAAAGTTATGACTGGTTTATCAGCAAGTAAAAAGCTGTATTTGTTGCCAGCCTTTAGTTCAACTGTCAAATGTGTAGCAGCTGCATTAATTGACATCACCCCCAAAAGTAGAGCTGCAGATGTCGCAATGATTCTTTTAATACTCATAGTTAATATGTTTTTTTATTTTTTTTCTAAGCCATCAAATAGATTACGCCATCCAATATAAATTATAAATATTTTTCAAAGATAAAAAACTTTAATGAAAATACAAACTAAAGGCATAAATGACAGTCTTTTATTTAAAAAATCACATTATTCTTAGTAGAGACGTTGCGCGCAACGTCTCTACGCTTCACAATTTTCAAAGATATGAAAGGATGGGATAAAATGCAAGAGGATTAAAAATTGATGGTTGTGGAGACGTTGCGCGCAACGTCTCTACGGCCATTGCCCCGCATAAACAAAAAAGAGGGTCCAACCTCAATGAGGTTGGACCCTGAAAGCGGCGGCTACCTACTCTCCCGAAATTCAGTACCATCGGCGATAGCGAGCTTAACTTCTCTGTTCGGAATGGGAAGAGGTGGGACCTCGCTGCC
>Ga0247608_10000179_pt1 | contig 116323 bp, 110 predicted proteins | sample 176DNAGHGlowgp2_FD_193490 | JGI IMG/M metagenome (GOLD analysis project Ga0247608, IMG submission 193490) | Sheep rumen microbial communities from Palmerston North, Manawatu-Wanganui, New Zealand - 1766 DNA GHGlow gp2 | ecosystem: Host-associated > Mammals > Digestive system > Stomach > Rumen...
CGTGTGCAGTAAATATCAACTGTGCTCCTCTGGGGTTGGTATCCTTGGAATTGAACAGGGTAATAACACGTTCCGTAAGCAGCGGATGCATCTTGGAGTCAAACTCATCGACAATCAGGCGCTTTCCATGATCCAGCGCATCTATAATTGGGTATGCCAGTGAGAAATACTTGATGGTACCTTCGGATTCATTGTCCAGGAAAGGGAAGCTCACAGATTGGGTGACACGGCCATCTGCATCGTATTGATTGTGCCGGCTTGTCACTCTGTCGCCGGATTTCTCGATATCCTCGATGCCCAGGTCAGCATACTGCGAAAAGGCAACTATCCTTTTACGCATGGTTTCGTCGTCAAAATGCCGAAGGGCATCCTTCCAGTTAAGGTCTTCTTCCGAGCAGGACAGGACCGTCGTGTCCGTCAGCCAGCCGATAATCTCCACGGCGGTTGTGTCATTGAACTGGGCGGCTGCCGACAGCAACAAGGCGTTGGGACGAACCATTTTCCGGTTCACGATATCCTGCAACAGCGGCATGCTAGGGTGAACCTTGAATGCATCTCCTTCGCGCAGGAAGAGTTCAACCTCTTTGGCGCGTTTGCGGCAAGCTTTCCGATATAGCCATTCGTCCAATACTTTCTCCCGTGTCACGTTGAAGCCGTAGCGGTACTGATTATCACCACTGATGAAAATGAGCTCAAAGTTTGTTGGCTCCGATGCCGTTTGGACATCCAGCCGGAAATTATCGACCCCGATTTCCTCACCTGCCTGGACATCTTTGAAGGAGCTTACAAGAAAGCGTTTGAAAAAATCGAATGCTTTTATGACATTGGACTTGCCGGAGGCATTGGGGCCGAGAATCAGTGCGCTCTTGAGAAGGGAGATTCCTGTGTCCGAAATGGGCACTAGTACATTCTCTGTTAGTGTCGCGTCTTCCCGCAGCGGAGTAGCCACCATGGAAAGTGTACTCTGCTCTTTGAACGAAAGGAAATTCTCTACTGAAAACTGGACAATCATAAAATAAACTCCTAAATTTGTTAAACTTTTGCAAATCTAAGAGTTTTCTTTGGAAAAACCAAAAGATTCGGTTACAGAATTTTCATCGCAATGGCCGCACAAGCCTCAGCATCGGCCAAGGCATGATGATGCCTGGTTAAATCGTACCCGCAGGCGGCCGCTACAGTCTGGAGCTGGTGGTTCGGTAAGTCGCGTCCAAAGTGCCTTCTGGAGGCCCGCAAAGTGTCGTGAAACTCATAATCCGGATAGTCCATCTGGTACACCCGGAAAACCGCCTTAAGACACCCCTCGTCAAACGGAGAATTGTGTGCCACCAGCGGCAGTCCCTCGATCAACGGCTCAATCCGCGCCCACACAGCCGGAAAAGAAGGCGCATCCTCTGTATCCTCGGCGCATAGCCCGTGCACTTGCATGCAGAACCACTGGTAGTATTCCGGCTCCGGGTGAATCAGCGAATAGAACGAGTTCACCACAGCACCGTCCCGCACAATCACCACACCAACAGAGCAAACGCTGGACGGACACTCGTTGGCTGTCTCAAAGTCAATCGCCGCAAAGTCAGTCATACACCATACAATTTTGCCATTTCAGCCACATCAGCGGCCACTTCGTCACGAAACCAATCTGGTGAGAGCACTTCCACTGAAGCCCCGCGGCCCAGCAGTTCCTGCTTAAAATCGAACGTGGGCACCAGATGATACCGGAAAATCGTATTATGCTCATCGGAGGATACCACCTTCTGTGACGAGTGCAAGGGGAGTGTCTGGATATACTTGGCCTGATAAGCATCCACGCGCAGGTCCACAGTCACTGGCTTCATGTCGCGCTCCGCAATGATGCCGAAACAATTGGCGAAGAATTCATCGGCCTTGAAGCCGGCCGGGCGGCGCAGTGGCTTATCCAGCACCGTCACGTTTATCATTCTCTCATCCAGTGCATATGTGCGCGGCTCCTTCTTTCCCTCTGTCTTCGCGAGCATGTACCAGCGCTGCTTGAACAACTTCAGGCAATAGGGGTGGGAAGTGTACACCTGCGGCTCCTCCCGCCAGAAACTCTGATACGTGAGTTCAATGGCTTTCTCATCGCGCATGGCATTCATGATCACCGACAGCCATTTCTTAGACGAAGGAATCTGCTCAAAAAGAATCCTGTCCCGCATGTCCTTCGACTCGTTCAGCAAGTTATTCATAGAAAGAGACTCCAGCAGCCACTGCCGGATTCCGTCGCCACCCACATCTTCGTTATTGGCGATGTAGTATCCCAGCCCGCGGTCGCATTTTATTTCAATGCCGAAGGTATCCAGAATAGCCTCTCTATGATTGTGAAAGGTCCTTTCCGGAAGCCGCTCGCCTAATTCGTTCAGTGGGGAGCGCAGCCAAAGCCGTTCTATATCCTCTCTGGAGATGTGCCCATGCCGCTGGATGGTGTCGATTAGCCACACATAGCGGTTGAAGTAGGATTTTGCCATAGTCTCAGTGTTTGATTTCCACAAATATAAGGATAATAACTGCCAAAATCAAGCAGCGTTGAATCCAATTTTGCGACGGCTAGTTTTGTCCTCGATGATTTCCTCCGTGCAGAACTCCCGTACCTGCGCATAAGAGGGTTCTACAAGGCCGATAATGGAAGACACCTCCCGCTTACGGGCAATGTTTTCAATTTGTCCGCCCGAGAAATCGAAGTCTTGCGCAAGCTGGGTGGCCTCCTCCTCGGAGATCTCCGGAATCATGGACCTCCAGATGGACACTCGCGCCTCCAAGGAAGGTTTGTCGAAGCGGATCTTGTACAGGAACCGCCGTTCAAAGGCTTTGTCCAGGTTGGTGGTCAGGTTCGTCGTTGCCATCAAAATCCCGTCCAGGTCCTCCATCTCCTGAAGAATGATGTTCTGGATGGAGTTTTCCATCTTATCTACAGCGCGTTCGGCGCCTTCCGCACGGATGCCGAAGATGGCATCGGCCTCGTTGAACAACAGGATAGGCACAGGGCCTCCAGCCGCAACTGCCTGCCGATATTTGTCGAAGACATCCTTGATATTCTTCTCGCTTTCGCCCACCCAGCAACTCTTGACCTGGGATACGTCGACAATGTACAGGTCACGCTTGGAAGTGCGGGCAATTTGATAAACGGTTTCCGTCTTCCCAGTGCCCGGTCCGCCGTAGAACAAGCAGGTGAAGCCCGTGCGTAGGCCCTTTCTCTTCATTTTGCCACGAATCTCATCGTATCTCTCTGCACTCAAAAGTTCTTTCAACTGCGCCACCTGCCGCCCTTCGTCGGCATTGTAAAACAACTCTTTGGGGCCGATGGCGGAAGCCTCCAGCTTCCTGGAAGCGGAAATCTTTGTGGCCTTTTTGCGCATGCCGCCCACGTCAGAGAACATCTCTTCCTTCACTTCATCGCGGATTTTAAAGTAGTCCTTGGTGAGCATGCCGTCGTAACCGCTGAACTCAATGACTTTATTGCGCTGCAGGGCGAGGCGTTCCGTGCAGGCTTCCATGCGGAGATCGTCCAATTCCTCCTCTTCCAGGTAGTCATCCACATCGTGGAATCCAACTACCTCATCGTCCTCGAACCAATAGCGATATATAAGACCGTATAAGAAAACACGCTCGGTAAAATACACATCACCGGCATGCTTGCGAATGCTCCTGGCTATGCTGGTTTCCGGATTGCTGTCCAGAATGGCCATGACAGAATCATCCAATTCCTCCGTGTCAATCTGTTCGTCGTCCCGGAGAGAAAGAAGCTTTTTCATGCGGGTCAGAATCTTTCCGGTTGACAGGCCGATGATAGGGTCCGGTATCACGGCTTTATTGCTTTTTAGCGCTTTCAGGACCTCTTTGGGTACATGGATATGCAACTCTTTGTCGATATAGATGTACCCCTGTTTTTTGAGAAAATCCAGGTCATCGTCGTGTGTGAGAAACTGGAGATAGTCCATGCCGAGGAAAGACGCCACGTCATCCCCGTCAATCCGGTAACGGGACGATCTTTGGATAATGGCGGTCAGAATGAGCACCTGCATGGTGGTCATCCCGAGAGCTTTTCTTAAGGTACGGAGTTCCGCGTCTGCTTTCCTGGTGGTGACAGCGGAAATGATAATTCCAGGGCCCTTCCCAGGGTCTTCCATCTTCTTCGTGAGAGCGTACATGCTCTCGATGATAGTCTTACCCATACTGCTTGTTCTTTCTGTTTCCGATTGCAAAGCTATGACATCATATTGCCAAAAAGTGGCAATGAAAGAAAAAGATTCAGAGGAAGAAAGCAGCCGCGCAATCTTTCAATGCAGGGACAAAGATAAATCCCGGCCATGCAATCTATTTGCACAGTCGGGAAAACATCCAAAAATTATCAACTATTTCGCTATAACTTCGTTTTGAAATCTATTTTGACCTGCGGGAAACGCTCGGAAATCAGTTCCATCATCTCCTCCATCACGTCGGCATCATCCATGGAAGGTTCGATGAAAGGAGTCATGAATACCAGGTTTCCGTCACCAACACCCACATCCGTGATGTTGTCAGACACCACGATACCGTTTTTGCATACGATACAATGGAAGTGCTCGCCTTTGGACGCAATCAGTTTGAACTCTGTACAAAGCGCATTCACGATGGCGTAGGGTGGGGTAGTCCACTGCCGGTCCAGTATTCGGAACATGCGCCGACGTTCAGGAGACATCATCCCCTCGGCGCGAGGTGTCAGTCTCCACAGCATATCATCGTCCCCATAGGGTCTGGCGTTGTCGCCAACGAAAATGACCTGCCCGTCGAAACCAGCATTGATTTCGGTGGCACCGTGAAGGATGGATTGGTTTATGACCTCGGTCATGAGGACCAGCGGAAGGTCGTTTACCTCGATGACATTGAATTCCTTTCTGTATGTTTCCCGGATACGTTTTACATATTCTTCCATGACAGTTTACTTTATTTGCGACAAATATATATATCGTAACTGCTAAAATACGGCATTTTGAAAAAGCTGCCCATGTTTGGCAGAAAATTGGCTTACTTTTGCGCAAAACCTATAATCTTTCCGCAAGGCAATTGATTTCAGCAACGAAAATCACTAAATTCGCAGCATATGACACAGTACATCGCAGACGAAGCCCATTTCAAGGAAGTCCTGGCCAGGGTCCCCACGGTCAAGCGTTCCCTATGGATTGGAACAGCCGATATCAAAGACCTGTACGTGGAAGACCGTCCTTTCCTCGGAATCCTTGCTGACCTAATTAAGAAGGGCAGGGAAGTGCGCCTCATTCACGCCAAGGAACCTGGACCCAACTTCCGCGAAGACTTTGACCATTACCCGGTCCTCTTCACGGGACTGGAACGTGCCCTTTGTCCTCGCGTCCATTTCAAAATTCTGGTATTTGACTGCAAACTGGCCTACATCGGCTCGGCGAATCTCACGGGTGCGGGCATCGGCATGAAAGGAGCCGGAAACCGCAACTTTGAGGCTGGCATTCTCACTGATGAACCAGGACTAGTTGAAGCCGCCATGAATCAATTCGACAGTGTCTGGGCCGGATTCAAATGTAAAACCTGCCGCCGCAAGCAGTACTGCGGCGATCCCATACTTAAATAACTATGCCACAATTAATAACCTACGGCAACGAGCTGATCCGCATCAACCCTGCCAACAACCGCATCGAATATTCTACCAACCGCGGTATCTCCTGGATGTCCCGCTACTCCTGCAGCAGCTGCGGAACCTTCCGTGACCTGTGCCCGTACAACGGCAAGATTGTCGCCATCACCGACAAGGGCGTATACTATTCTTCCAACAAGGGAATCAGCTGGATGTCCAGAAATACCAGCACCCAGGCCAAGACCTTCGTTGCCATTCAGGATGCCGGCCGGGAACTGCTGGCACAGACCAATGACGGTCACTTGTACTATTCCACCAATGAAGGCATTTCCTGGATGAGGCGGCGCTAGCGCACCACCTCAAACAGCCCACTCCTACTCTTATCCGGCGGAATCACGTGCACATGATGTGCAGCCGCATCAGTAAGAATCCTGTTCAGTTCTTCTTGAAGGTCCATATAATTGTTCAGCAGAACTACGAAGAACTCTTCCGGGTAATTAGCCTTATACCAGGCCATCTGATAGCTGATCCAGGTATAGCAAAGCGCGTGCGATTTGTTGAAAGAATACCAGTGATTCATATTCTTCCAGACCTTTTCCAGTGCATTACGCTCATATCCGTTCCTCGCTCCACCTTCAATAAACGCGTCGTGCAGAACATCGAGGTCCTGGTCCTTCTTTCTGCAGAAAGCTTTACGCAGCCGGTCGGCCGCCTCGGGCGTGAACCCAGCCAACCACTCGCAGATCTGCATTTGCTGTTCCTGATAAACTACTAGCCCGTAAGTTTCTCCCAGGATATCCTCCAATTCCTGAATGATATAATCCACAGGTTTCCTCCCATTCTTAAGGTCAGCGAATGACGGTATTTTTTCGAGGCCGCCGGGGCGGTACAGTGCCTCCATGGCCACCAGATCGCTGAAAGAGGAAGGCCGAATATCCCTTAGCCATTGCTGTATTCCTTCGGCTTCAAACATGAATATTCCCACCGTATCTCCTTTCGCGTACAACTCCAACGCATCCGGGTCGTCCAGCGGCAAATACTCCGGCTCAATGAGAATGCCGTATTGTCTTTCGATAGCGTACATAATCTCCTGTGGAATTCTTAGTGCCCGCAGTCCTAGGATGTTGAGCTGAAGCACGCCAATGGCATCTGTCCATTTTCCTTCGTATTCAGATGCTCCATTTTGCAAAGGGAGTAGTCCGGCCAGAGATTGGGCAGAAAGCAAGATGCCGTGTGAATGCAGATGCTGACCGTTGATGACCCCACTCAGTTTCTCGGCCACTGCATCTGCCTCATGACATTTGCCGAGTTTTCTGGCTACAGCCCACTTAGCGCCATTATTGCCAAATCTTTCGTAGGCCGTAATTTCCGCTACGCGCTCCTGTCCATACTTCTCTTTCAGATAACCCAACACTTTCTCCCTGGCATTAGGTTCCATATCCAGATCAATGCTTGGCAAGGTTTTCTGACACCGGTTTAGGAATCGCTCGAAGAGAAGACCATGCTTCATAGGGTCCATATCGGTAATCCCCAGGCAGTAGTTGACGAAACTGCCGGGTGCGCAGCTGCGTCCGGGCCCCACAATAAGATTCTTTGAACGAGCCCAGTCCACAATGTCTTTGATGATGAGGAGATAAGAGGAAAACTGCTTTTCGCCGATGACCTTCAGTTCATCTTCGAGGCGATTTGATTGGGCAAGGGACAGTTCGCCGAAGCGCTCTTCCGCTCCAGCGAAGACGGCCTCCCGGAGTTTCTCTTCTGGATTCTCACAAACCTGCGGAACCGACAAATCTCCCCAGATGTAATACCGTTCCACTTTGTCCAGCACCTCCCGCGTATTCTCTATGACTTCCGGGTGCTCCGGGAACAGCCGGCGCATTTCTTCTTCCGTCTTCATGTATTCCAAGTGCGAGAAACGGATGCGCTTGGGATCATCCATCGGTTTCTTGTTCTGGATGGCCCGCATCACATCGTGCGCAATAGCATCCTCACGGTCGACGTAATGGATGTCGTTCGTGGCCACCACCTTGATTCCGAGTTCCTGTGCAATCTCAAAGATTCCGGCGTTGGAGATCTTCTGCAGCCGGATCAGCTCGCGGTTGCTCTTGAGGTACGCCAGCCGATTGTCGGCTTTGCTCAGTTTGACAGGGCCAAAGTTGCGGTGCAGCGCCACCTCCAGATAGAAGTCGTCGCCGAAGATGCTTTTGTACCAGGCGGCCGCTTCTTTGGCAGCAACCATGTCGCCAGCTAGAATGTGCTGGGGGATTTCGCCGCCGATGCAGGCCGAGGTGCAGATTAAGCCCTCGTGGTGCTCCGCCAAGCTGGCAGCGCTGATATGAGGTCGGGCGTCCTTGGGGAACATTCCCTCGGTGTTTGCAATGTTGCTGAGTTTGACAAGATTCCGGTAGCCGATGAGATTCTTGGCCAACATAATCAGGTGGTAGGTTTTTGTCCTTGAAGGGGCACCTAGCCAGCATTCACAGCCGACGATGGGTTTAACGGTAGGGAAGTCCTCGGCGGTTTTGAGGAACTCCGGGACTCCGGCGATGGTTCCGTGATCAGTGATGGCCAAGCCCGGCATCTCCAGCTTGGCGGCCTTTTCAAACAGGGAGCGAATATTCGACATCCCGTCTATCGAATACTCTGTGTGTACGTGCAAATGAACAAATGACATATTACTTCTTATTTCTCGTTGCAAAGAAACCTATCCAGATTGCAAAATAATGGCAGTGAGAAATATTTTTCAGTTGCCATATTTTTGCCAAAATAATGGCTAACTTTGTATCACTATGGACAGAAAACTATTTGAAACTCTTAAGAGAAAGCTGATTGAGATCAATGGAGGAGAATTCTACACAGATCTCCTTATTGAGCCTTCGGAAGAACAATGGTACCAATTAAAGAATGGCTCTGGAGCTCCAGATACTGAGCTCCGTCAAGTTAATTCATCTGCGGGTCTTGCGGTCAATTATTGGAAAATATACGAGAGTTGTCATTCTATAATGCCGGTTGAATTTGAATGGAAAAAGTACAGACCTCTTGCAAGAGGCCGAAAGGCGAATATTGATGTAGTTGTACGAGAGAATGACGAAATAAATTTTTTTGAATCCAAGTTCTTAGAGCCTTATTATGAAGATAATGAAGTGCCTCGTGATTCTTACTATGATGTTACCAAGTACGAAAAGATAACGAAAGATTCTCCCGCTTCTTGGGCCGCCTTTTTTAAGGAGGCATCTGGCTTTCGTTATTTCAATGCAGTCCAGCTATGCCGTCATTTACTGGCTGTATGTAAAGATATTTGGTTATTCCCTGAATCGTATGATGGAAAGAAAGTCCATCTGTCAAGCGTCATTTGGGATATGACTGATTCATTTGTTTCGCATTTTCCTCAAGCGCTTGCTGACACTTTTAGGGAGCGCAGAGAAGTGTTAAGATCTGAAATGATAGATAGCGAAGCTTTTTTCAATGATTTCATTGCGAAGCACGTATGCATTGAGAAACTTGATTATAAAGTGTATACATATAACGATATCGTGACTAAACTGAAGGAATCACCTTTGTGTAAGGATTTTGCGAATAAGTATTTCATATAATTTACTGCCACATTTTGGCATTTACAATCCCTACTTTTGCCGAAAAAATCAAATTATGGAAGACATAAGAACTGAGATTCCTAACTTCGAATGGGGTTCCGTCGAGCACCTCCGCACACCCGAAGAGAAGACAGCGCTTTTCTTTACTGCCAGGTGGATAAACGAGCTTCTGAACAAGTGGAATACCAATTGCGCTTACATCACTCTGACAGGGAATGAGGGGGCACTAAGGAGGCGAATCCGGAACCGCTCTACCGTTGCGAAACTACATACTGTTACGCAAGAAAGTCCGGAACTGGCCGATATTGTCAAGAAGATTGTTGACCTGGCAGACAGCAAGTTCATCCGTGCTTTCTTCATATTCGGAATTGCCGAAAGTCTGGATGAGGAGCAGCGAAAAAGGTTGGAAGAAGTAGCAAAGACTACCAATAGCTACATCTTTGTTGCTGGTGTAGTTGATCCAGAGGTCTTTGAAGCCGAACTCTCTACTTTAGAAACTTAGCAAAACTCTCCGGCAGACACACATTCTCAAGACCAGCCGCCTCGCTGAACAGCGGGGCGATTTCTTTGTCCCGGAAGCCGGCAATGCCACAGCCGATGCGCGTTACATAGAAGAACAGCTCCGGATGTGCAGACGCAAATGCGATGAAATCGTCCACATAGGGTTTGATGGTCTCCACACCACCCTGCATAGTGGGGATAGCGTAGCTCTGGCCACGAAGACCAACGCCACAACCCATTACGGCTCCGAACTTTTTCCAAGCAGCAAACGCCGCACCGCCTCCGTGCATTCCTTCCAGGTTGCTGCCAAAAACGAACACCTCATCGGCCTTCAGTTCCGATATCTGTTCCGGCGTGAAATCCGGACGATCGATTCCGTTGTACATTCTCATATTGCACACGAAGGTACAAAGAATTCCTGGAAAAGCCTCGGAAAATCTACGGTTCTGTGACCACGTTCTCATGGCTATTATTGCAAAAAGCGAAGGCACCTTTCACCAGGAGCACCAGGGCTCCCACATACAAAGCAACGGAAATAATAATCTCAAGCATGACTTACATCATTTGTTGCTGCAAAGCTAATGCTCGCTTGTGCCAAGACATTGCGCAAGCTCTAAATCCCGGAAAAAGTCGCTGTGGGTAATCGTTGACGCGGAGATATACATTACGGGATAGTTCTTTCCGGATCGAAATACGATATCGCCTTCTTTAAAAGTGAAATCCGCGGCGGATACTTTCAAAGAACAAATAGTGAGGATAATGTAAAGAAAAATGCGTTTCATCCTTGGATCAACTTAACAATGGCTTTTGTTTTAAGTTGGCGCGCCTTGAAAGTTTCATTCTTACTATCATTTCATGATATTTGTCCAGTTGCCGTTTTTCAAGTTCTGCGACCTTGATGGCATCGAGCTCTTCCTGGGTTGTACACTTCTCAATACGGAACAAATAGTCCATCATAACGTCGACGTAGTGCTGTGCATCCAAATAGGATTGGAAATCCATATTGATGCTGAAAAGCAGATCTCCCTTTGAGTATAACACCACATTGGGATTCTCCTTTGATAGACTCAAATTCCATCCGGCTATCGTAATGGAATCTGTTTTATTGGATTCCTCATCCACGAATTTTAAAGTGAAATGTTCCTTTGGGGATTCGCAAACGAGCATTCCGCAATTATTCTCATTTACTTTAATGCCATAATAATTGGGCACGCTAGGCTCTGTAACAAAAGTGTCAGGCTCATAAGGTTCTGGGGAAAACAGGTCTTTCATATTCAATGATGCTTTTTTAATACTTCTATTTATTAATGACAGATATCCAAAAATGTAAACAATTATTCAAGAAGTATTGTTAAGGGCGCTATTGATTACTTTTACAGAGTGATGCCATTATAGAGATTAATAATGCCTTAGTTCCTCTTTCTTAAACCTAAACACATTGACCGTAATAAGAGCTTCATCCCCGTCAAGTATAAACCAGGCAAGATGAAAGGGATTCATATTCCTTACGACATGCGCCTCTCGTGCCGGAGTATTCCCTTCAATACACAGAATGGCTGTCTTCCCGGAATGGCTTTTAGCAACATCGGCAACCAGAATCGCGTGACCATACCGACCCCTCCGACGAGAAGGATATACAAGGACATCCCCAGGTCTCACGTCAGATAGATCTCGAACCTGGGTTTCATTATATACCGACGCCGTATTCGAATGCTCATAGACATCCTTCAGATAACTTTCGAACTTAGAACGAGTTGATCCGCCATAATAGTTCTGATTTTTTCCGCCGACACTCTTGAAGCGTATCTTATTGTATTGACCATTCTGCCAAAGGTATTCAGCTCGAATTCTCATTGTAACATCTGCGCATTGCTCGGCGTTGCTTAGAACCGGCCAGTCAATAACTCCGGCCGATAGGAACTGATAATGTGCAATTCCACCATTGTATAGCCTGACAGGAGTCCCTCGCTTCTTCAACGGAAGGTCCCGCAGGAATTCAGCATAGGTATCATCCGTTGCAAGTCGGGTGTATCCGATAGGGCAGGGGATATCTCCAATACATTTAGCATTCCAAGGATTACTTTTCATGCTAAAACCGATCAGAAGGCCCACAAGGGAAAGGATAATAAACCCCGCGATAGCTAAGAGAATGAGACTTTTGTGCTTCATAATATGATGTCTTCTATTCCATTTCTCGGATGGAATCTACACAAATCAACTGCATTTGGGATGCCTTCGATATGTCCACTCTCAGAATATTGCCAAATAACATAATGTGACGAACCGATGATGATTGGTTTAATGATACCATAACGCCCAATATATAGCGGGTAATTATTGAACTGCGGAGCGCAGTACATATTGTAGGAGCGGGTAGTGCCGTATATCATAGGCTTCTTGCCGTACTCTTTTTCCAATAGGTTAAGAAAGACTCGAAGACTATCCTGAACCTCTTTCCGCGGCCTCTTATCATCAGTCTCTACATCGACCATTGGAATCAAGTCCATATGGACCCTGTCCAGCTGTTTCTTGAAGTTTCTAAACTGGTCATGTGCGCTACTCGTCATCCTGAAATAATGATAGGCACCAAGCTTGAACCCCTGGGCAACAGCGCCACGCGCATTCGCAGTAAACCTGGGATCAATATAGGTTTTGCCCTCCGTCGCTTTTACATAGACAAAAGCGAGGTCCGGGCGTGATTGTTTGACTTTCTTCCAGTTAATTTTACCCTGGTGATGGGACACGTCAATGCCGATTGTTTGGGCATTGACGCACTCTGAGAACAGTAAGCAGAGTGCGCCAAAAAACATTATTGAGAGTCGATTCATACCACTACTCGTGAACGCCGACAAACATAATATCCAAATCCCTCCAAGCCACATCCCGAGCTGTTATTTTGTATCCCGGTACAGAGAATTCTACAGTCGCTATCTTCCCGTCGTTTTTCAAAACGCGGACATTAACTCCTTCGTATGAAAAACGGGAAGACCTGGAACATTTATCACTTACAACGACATATTGTTCCTCGCAAATGTCCCGAATGTTGCCTGGAACTAGACTATAAATCTTGCTTGCGTCATCAAGTTGTATGGAACAGTTGAGCGCAGGCATTGACGCGCACTCAAATGTTACCGTCCCGTCTGATGAAGGGGATGTCGTTTTAATAATAGAAGCAGAGAGTGTGATGGCAGCGAGTGCCAAGATGATAATGATAAGTGCTTTTCTCATTTTTTTGTGCATTTATAGGTTTTTTAATTGGCCCGTTTGGAAGGCCTTCACCCATAAATGCACAAATCAGAAGGAGGTAAACTGAAAAAACTACTTTTTCTTATCTTTTTCTGTTAGAGCAGCAAGAGACCAGCTCCCGGAAGCTTCGTTCCTGCATTCTTCCAACAAATCACGCAGGGCATCGCGCTCCACTACCCGACGGACTGCCTCTTCGGCTTTCTCGTCATCAGCCAGCATCGTTTTGGCTATGTCTCTAAACTTCTTCATACATTTATTCTTCGTGGTTTTTGCCACATCATCGTTTTTTAAACCCATGGCAGCAGCGATATCTTTCATTGGCATTTTGTCCCAGTAAAAGCGCCGGAATAACTGCCGGCAACTCTCTGTAATTGAGTTCAGAACTTTGTCTAAAAATGCCATTGCTTCATCTTCTGCTTTTTCTTGTTCAGCAGGATTATACTCCATCCTAACGTCTTCCTCCAACTTGATTCCGGCTTTTCGTTCCTCCTCTTTTTTATGTTTCGTTTCAGCTCGTAGTGCGCGTCTCCAGCAGATGGTGTACATATAGCCGACAAGGTTTACGTCCTCGCTTTCCGCCAGTTTGCCGGCCTTGATATTGTCCATAATATCCATACATGCCTGCTCATAGATATCCTCATAGGTGGTTTCAGAGGCCTTTTGCAGAATCGCTGAAATCTTAAATCTGAGCGGGTCGTGAGTCTTGACAAAAAAATGACGCCAGGCAGATTCTGAGTTCTCGCGAATTCCTCGTATGATATCGTTGTCTGTCATTGATATATACATAATTTTCTCAAAGGTAAACAGAATCTTGGAAGAATTCAAAAGAATGGGTAAATTTGCGAAAGATGAAAGAAAAGAGCTTCAAGGAGATAATCGCGGAGATTGGCTATGTGCTGATCTGCTTTTTTCTTGCTTGTCTTTTGGTCATAGCTGGGGATGTCCTTGTGAGAACGTTCCAGATGGAGACCAGTTCAGTCGCCAGAATTCGTCTCCACACATATCTTACCATTGGATTTGCTTCTTTTTTTGTGCTCTTTTTAATCCCTCGTGTCCGGAGGAATACACATTGGATGATGTCTTTTACCCACGAGTTTACTCATTTGCTTTTTGCGCTGCTCTTCTTTAGGGAGATTTACAGGTTCAAGGTGGATTCAAAGGATAGCCACGTGTCTTTTAGTGGTGGCTGGTACGGATATATCCCCATTACGCTCTCGCCTTATTGCGTCCCGTTGTTTACGATTGCATTGTTGCCTTGGAGATTCACGACAGCTACATCGAGCCCGTTTTTCTTAGCAGTGATTGACATCTTGATTGGATTTACCTTTGCCTTCCATGTTTGTTGTTGGATAAAACAAATTCGGATACATCAGACAGATATCATTGGCCCAGGCATCGTAAGGTCCCTTCTGGTTATCGCTTTTTTCATTATCATGAACCTATGCGTGGTAATCCTTACTCCTTCTAGCGGGGTAGTTAATGCCATATCTCGCGTGTTCTGGGAGTTCCCGTCAGCGTTTGTTAATAGCTTGATATGAATAATACTTAAGGACGTATCAAGTATGGTTCATCGTATGGCCGAATAATCGCGAACTGATGGCGTCCTCCCACCATTGGCTTAAGCTGAGAGGCATTATCCATAAATTCGCTAATACTAATAAGTTTCTCGGTGAACTCCTTAGCATATGAAAGTGAGTATTTAGAGAAATCAATATCATGCCCCTGAAAATCAACGACCTCATCACCAACAACACCTTTTGTATGCATCAATAGTTTGTTGACCCAATGTGTTCGCCCAATGGAATGAAAATTATAAACTACCGTACCATCTTGAGCCGTATTGATGAAATCATGTTGATTGTCATGAATAAATAAAACAACAGGTTTCGCTATATCTTCTTGATAATCATATCCGGCGACATAAGCCATGATCGGCTCTCTAGGAAAAATGTCGGAAAAAGTATGGCATATTAATTCCGCAGCATCTGCAACGCATGCACAACGAAGAGATTTATGTAGGAATCTATGTATGTAATACGAGATGGGAAGGCCATCAAAAAATCCGCATCCTTCAATGGCAAGCACGTACTTGGAATCAAGAAGGAAAAGCTTTTCCAACTCACTCTGAATAAAACCGTCATCTTGATTCCTTACTTCAACGATAGAATCAGATGCGATAACAATTCCGTCTGGAACAAAGTTAGCGACAGTTAATCCCATTAGTACCCGTATTTCAGATAGTTATAATATCTATTATAATAGTTTCTGTAATAATTCGAATAATAGTAGTTGCTATAATTGGAGTAATTCGAATAATTAGAATAATAATTGAAATAATTCGAATAATTCGAGTAATTGGAGTAGTTGGAATAATTCGAATAATAATTATAGTAATTCCTATAGTAGTTATAGTACTTCGTATAGTCGCCGCGACCATAACCACTATTGTAATAGTTATAGTACTTGTAGTAGTACTGAGCAAAGAGTTCTGTGCTAGGGATGACAGTCAACGCAGCAATGCCGAAAGCCGCTTTTGCCATCCTTTTCAGGGCTTCTCTTCTGTTGATGCTATCTTTGTCCATTATTGTGTGGTTTTTAATATCATATTTGCTATTTGTCCAGGGATTGATACTTCGGCGCCATTGCATTGTATGCCGTTTCCCGTTTGTTCTATAAAGAAGACATGCTTGTCGCGAATACAACAATACTGAGCCAAATCCATGTTATTGCAGATAATGAAGGGGACATCTTCTAAAAGGGTTACAATCTCGGGCAAACTCAGTAAGGACCGAAGATCCATCGTTCCTCGGATACAAGGAACAGCGAGTTCGCCGATCGATGTAATCTGAATGCCTTTCTCAAACAAAAGACGGCATGTCTCATCAATAAACATTAAGTCAATAGGATTCGTCCTATTATCCAAGAGATAAATCAAGGCGCTCCTATTTCTAAGAACTCGTTCGCAAACTCCTTTGTGAATAATAGGGCAATGGAAACGCGAATCAGTTGACACTGCATGATTCTTCCCTCCAATTGCAGATACAATGGTATTAACAGCCTCATTGAAAGACATATCTTCAGCTATGCTTACTGAGATAACTGAATCTTCTTTTGACGGGAATCCTATGACCTCAACATTCGGGTGATCAGCCAGGAAGGAAGATACAGCCGTAGTTCGGACAATCCTTTTCTTTTCTGCCGCAACATCCAATGCGACAGAGAATGCATACAAGTCCACAAGGCGGCTACTCTCTAAATAAATCCAGTCTGCCATATCATTCGTATTTAGAGACATCTAACGTAAGACCTGTTATAGGCTCAAAATATTGCTTAAGGAAATACTTACGACTAATGCACCACTCTGTTTTTGCAAAAATCGTATCCTTAGCGTTCCATCCATCCAGAGGGCACCCTCCATGGCAAATTTTGAAATACTCACATCCTTTACAATCATTCTCAAGGAGCCAGGAATTCCTCTTTGCCATATCTTTTCTATATGGGTGCTGGAAAGCATCTACGATAGTCATATTATCCACATTCCCAACATCGAAGACGTCCCAGTCACTGGATCTCCCGCAGTGAGAATAGCTACCATCCGGGCCAATGTAAATATGGGAATAAGCACAGTTACCGCTTTCGCTACAACATACCGGACCACCTTCCCCATAGTGATTTACATAGGAGAAGAACGGCTCGACATAGGGGTAGCGTTCCCGATTCGGCCACCACTCTTTGAATATCTCTCCCAAGAAATCTGCAAACTCTTTCGCGGTGATTCCAACATGATTTTTGTCTTCATTTTTGTATGAGTAGACAGGGTGAAGTTGGAATCCGCCTTTGACTTTGAAATTCGTAAGAAGGTGAAATATTTCTAAGGGCTTGTCAAGAACAGAACGTGTAACGACATATATAAAGCCCCAGCTCCAGCCATGGCGTTCTATCATTTCGATGCCACGAAAGAATTGCTTGTTATATGCATCAGAATCACGCTGCGGGCCAAATCCTCTAATGCCCTTGTATGGCTCATAACTTGTTCCCACACGACTGATTCCCAACTTCTCAAAGACGGCTATAAGGTCTTCGTTGATGAGAGTTAGATTGGTTTGGATGTCGTGCTCTATTCTATCTTTGGTATTCGGGCAGTGCTTATCCTGGAACTCAAGGACTTTCCTATAAAAATCAACGCCAACAATACACGGCTCGCCACCATGCCAGACAATGGAAAAATGCTCTTGGGGATACTTCTCCAAATACTCATTAATGTACACAAACACCTTTTCCAACCTCTCGAAAGAGATTGTCCTTGGTTTCTTGCGTGCAATAACATCACAATAAACACAATTGGAATTACACGCTTCTGTCTCCTTGAAGATTAAAGTTGGCATAATTCCTTGGGGTTATTGTTTTGACGTTCCAAACCATCCCGAATCTCGGCATATTCAAAAATGGAGGCGAAAACATCTTGACAATTCTTAAACTTATCTCGGGATGCTCTATTACATACCTTAAACGATGGGCATCTTGAGCACGAATCCAGTGTGAAGAAATGACTATAGTAATCATCGAACTTGAATTTCGTCTCAGTCTCAAAATCTATCTCCTTCATTAGATTGAGATTCCCAATGTATTTTTTATCTTGAAGATCTTGCCTTGTGAGGGAGAAATCCAAATTCTCGTTTACGTAAATATACTTCTGCGGATTAACAAAAAACACGGTGTCAAAACCCAAATTTTTATCCTGTTGGATGTTGCGCCATATATAATCAAATGGCTCAATACTGGCGTGGGGAACTTGGCCCAAAAGCGAATATGATGCTAAATCCAGGAAGCGCTCATCATCAATATGTAAAGCATCGAAAAGGAGGCCTGTATCGACCCCTAATGAGGATAAAACTTTGATTGAAGAGAAATTCTCATCACTGGAAGAGCTGAGAAAAACACGTAAACTCAACCTTCTTAATGTGTCGATTGATGACAGAAGTCTGAAAATGTCCCCAAGACTATAAACGTGAGCAACAATCGGGATACTCTCATTTAGAGTCTCAAGCCTCAGGTCCGATAACGACATTAAAGGCGCATCAAGCCAAACACAAAAAACGGTATTTGCCCTTCGCGCTGAATTATAAGCCGGTTCCACCTCCTCAACTCGGGTCACCCTTGGGATAAGCTCTTCGCCGGAAAACCTGTCAGTCAGGGAAGGCGAATAGTCATAGATAATAATCCTATTCATGCCTAAATCCTCCTTCTTGGATAAAGTAATTGAGAATGTGCGCAAGGCAGCCGCCAGAGCAGATACCTTTTTTCCTAAAGTCACAGGTGTCGCATCTGTCGTATAAGCCTGCAACCTTCTGTCGAACATCAATCATTTTGCATTCGTAGAAGGAGATCAGCTCTGAAAAAGAGGTGAAATCATATAATGACTTCTTGTTGAACTCGGAAAGAGGGAAACAAGACCAAATACTCAGATCAGTTCCAATATCAATGGCTGGTCCGCATTGGAAAGATACTCTTCCGCATGTGTACTTATAAATCTTTCCCAGATCCTCGTCATTGAACATACATAAAGGGAAGCCGCAATCAAACCCTGGTTCTATATCATACTCAGCAAAGGACTCAAAAGCGGACATTAGAGAATCACGAACCTGAGAGAAATAATCGGGGGAGATGTACTTATTCTTCTGTCCCGGGATAGGATGTGCCAGCCCTAAACGGACATGTCTATTCAACCCGAATTTCACAATATAATCAATCGTGAAATCCATATTAAAGTCAAGACGATAGATGTTGAAACTTAAAGAACACTTAGGTCCGAATGCGGAGAAGAAATGCTCAACTTTGGCTAATTCATTCTTCGGAGATAGACGTGGCTCATTAACATTGCAGACAAAACTCAGATTCAGGTCTGGAATAGACGTAACCTTGCTGCAAAAAACGTCAAATTTTGCGTCGGGCATGATACCGCTAGTAAAGATGGTAATCATGAAACCGCGCTTGTTTAGATAAAGAATAAACTCGGCCAGATTAGGGTGAAGCAATGGCTCACCTCCCAGCAAGGAGATATGATTAATCCCTGAAGCTTGTAAAAAATCAGCGATGTAAATGAGGTGATCCCAAGATAGCGAATCCTTGACATCCGCGTCAGACATATACTGCTTGGCAAAGCAGTACGGACAACTCCTAACGCAAGTTTCTGTTAATAATACATTTGCCATGTTCCGACATAAAAAGGGATAACAGACGAGGTTCTGTCTATACAAATATATGAATAATTTTACTATAATACAATAATATACATTTTACTTCTTTTTTTACTGCGTGATGTTTCTATGATAAAAGCAAAACAATCGTAATTAAGTTTCGAAATAAGTGGTATATGTGTTTCCTATTCCTGCCTGCTTATCGCCGGAATATGCTCCAAATCCGCCGTCTTTTCTCCGGGTGCAACACATAGTGCCGGCTTCTCATCAAATGAAAACTTGCAAGCCTTCTTGCCACGTCCTGGGGCTAGTCGCACCGGCTTACTGTCAATAGGGATCTCACCTTCGTCGCTTGACGGATTCTCCCAAATATAGTCCTTATCAATGACGACAATGTTGTCCAGATTCTCCTTATCAAAGCCGCTAAGGTCAAACTTAAAACCAGTAACGATGGCCGTTATGCGCACCATGTCGCCGAATTCGGGATTCTCATCGTAAACGATGCCCTTCTTGAAGCGCTTGGCTTTACCAATGTACCCTGCAATCAGGTCGTCCAATTTCTCCAGTTCGCTCATCATAAGGCCCTGTTTGTTCTTGCCTGAAGTGATGTTTAACAGGACGTTCTTGGCCGTTTGTAAGTCGTAGTCGCTCAGTAGGGGACTCTCGAAGGTGGACTTGACAGCATCCTCCAGTCGGTTAGGACCTGTTCCCTGGCCGCTGCCCATCAGCGCCATTCCGGAATCACGGAGCATATTGCTCACATCCTGGAAGTCTACATCGATGTAGCCGGTCATGCTGATAATCTCGATAATACCTTTTACCGCTGTAGCCAGGACCTCGTCGGTCTTTGGAAAGGCTTCGTACAGTAGAGTATTGCCGAAATACTTATAAAGCTTCTGGTTGTCGATGATAAGTAGAGCGTCGGTGGTCTTCTCTAGTTCGTGGATGCCTTCAAATGCAGCCTTGATTTTATCTTGGCCCTCATTTTGGAATGGCATGGAAACAACAGCAATCGTAATTATTCCGCGCTCTTTGGCCATCTTCGCGATGACGGGAGAACCACCGGTTCCCGTTCCGCCGCCCATCCCGGCTGTTACGAAAAGCATCCTTGTTCCGCTATCGAGAACGATGTCGGCAATCTTGTCTTGGCTCTCTAAGGTTGCATTACGGCCCTTGACAGGATCTTGTCCAGCACCAAGCCCGCTATCACCAAGCTGAATTTTTGTCGGCACATCATACTTAGACAATTCTGCTGCATTGGAGTTGCAGACATAAAAACTGCAACCAACGATGCCCTGATTGAACATATAGTTTACGGCATTGCAACCGCCACCACCCACGCCCACGACTTTAATAATTGAGTTTTCCTGTTTCCAGTCATTGGGGGTTATGTTGATTTCAAAATCTGTCATACTATTCTTTATTCGATTCGTCGTAAAACTTAAGAAGTGTATCCTTCACGGTAGTCCAGATAAGCGGAAGTACTCCCTGGTTTGGATCGTCGGGCTTAGGTCCTTTTGGTTTCCTGCCACCTTTCCCTCCGCTCGGTTTGGGGGTTGGCGATATTGGCACGATAGGGTCATTAGACTGCTCCTCTATGGGTTCTGGAGTAGGCTCAATTACGGGTTCTGGTTTCACTTCTTCTTCAACCGGCAACTCCGTCGCACAGTCCGGCAAATCCTCGTCTCTGGCTGCTAGAATCATCCCAACGGAGGCCGTAGAAGATGTGCAAATTACCCTTACCCCAAGGGGCGCAGAGAACAGCGGTTTCGGATATCCCTTTCGTACATTATAGCCAGACATTTCCCGTAACATGGCCTCTAGACCGTTTTGTTCGGCTGCGCCACCTGTGAGCACAATGCCGCCGCGAAGGGTGTTCTGAAGGCCACTTTCTTGGATGTGGAAGAGTATCGCGTCTATTAGTTCCCGATACCGTGCAGTAACAATCTCAGAGATGTATTTGACCGGGATATCGCGGAACGGGTCTGTAAGCCGGATTTGGAGTACCTTGTCGTGGCTCGGACCAAGCTTATCCGGCTGGCAGAAGCCGAATCGTTTCTTAATCTTTTCAGCCAGGTCTTCGTCCAACGAACATTCGGTCTCAATGTCCCCGGAAACGGTTTTGCCGCCGAAGGGGATGGCTGCATAATACCGCATAATGTTGCCCTTGTAGATGGAAATGGAGGTCACGCCAGCACCGATATCGACCAAAGCAACGCCGCCCTTCAGTTCTTCCTTACTTAAGGTTGCCTTCGCCATTACCTCTGGCAGGAAGTACTTCTTCTGGATGCTCACGCCAGTGCCCTTAAAGATCTTCTCAATGGCCAGTACGGCCTGACGACGACCGATGAAGACTTTGAAGTTGCCCTCCAGAGTAGGGGTGAGCGTGCCCACCACTTCTTTCTCGCTTAGCTTGATGTCGTCATCAATAGTAAAAGACTGGGCAATGGCGCCGTAAATAGCCATCCGTTCTGGATTCTCCAGCGGATAGGTCTTCAGCGCGCTTTCTTTGATGTTGCGGACTTCTTCAGGAGAGACGTACTCTTCGGGATCTTCTCGCTCCAGTTTTGCTGACGCTTCCACCTGAACAACGTCATTACGAGGCATACCGACAACGACGCTCTTAATTTCGATGAGCAGCTCCTTCTCCGCCTCCGCGATGGCTTGCTTTACAGCTTTTGCTGTCACCATTGGGATATAGATGGCGCTGGACTGGATTCCTTCGGACGGAATCTCCTTGTAATGGACAATGTGGATGTCTCTTTCTTGGACCTTGGCGACACAGATGCCAATCTTTGCCGTGCCCAGGTCAATGGCGGCCAGGTATTTCTCGTCGAACGAGATGGTATTCTTGCTATCTGTCATGGTTATGTCGTGCTAATTGTGTAATCATTGGTGTTGCTGCCAGACTCTTCTTCGTTTGCCAATTCGCTCTGCTTGCTTAGGGAGAGAATGATGCCCAGAACAGCGCAGAAGATAAGGAATGAGGTAGAGCCATGGCTGAGAAGTGGCAATGTCTGCCCCGTCTGAGGTATGAGAGGGAAGTGGACATTTACCATCATGTGCATGTATGCCTGGGCCGTAATCAGGATGCTGTATCCCGTAACAACCACTTTGTCAAAGTAATCCGGACAATGCTTCGCCACGTTAACGCCCCTGGCAAGCAGGCTATAGTACAGGATAAGCAAGATTAAGGCTCCGACAACTCCGGTTTCTTCAACGATGAAGCTGAACATATAGTCACTGAATATGACCGGCACGACATACTTCTGATCGCTCCTGCCAACACCTTTCCCAAAGATGCCGCCTTCCTTGATGGCTAACTGTGCTCCGACGGGCTGCATCAGCTTGTCTTTGTACTTATTGAACTTAGTGGCATTGTAATGCCCGCCTCCGGGCCGATAGTAGATAAGAGAATCCATCTGTGCTTTCTCATCGTTCATGACACGGCTGCGCGCGGTGTCAGAGCGGTTGGTTTCAATAGCTCCTAAAGAGTTCGCAAGCGTCAGAAGTCCCAGAACAATTCCCATGGCAGCGCCCATGGCCAGAATGTCTTTTACATCTATACCACCAATCACGAATAATGCTACCAAAATGGCTGCAATGAAAAGAGCTGATGAATTGGAGCCAAGCATTACCATTCCAACAGTTGTGGCAAGTGGGATATACAGATAGAAGCTCTTTTCCCCCAGCGGTGTAGCCATAAAAGACAATTTGGGATGCAGTGCCGCAATTGTTTTGGTAAGCTTGAAGCCACCTTCTTTGTATGTCTTGAGCGCCCAGGACGCGTATAGGATCATAAACAGCTTGACGAATTCATATACATGCAGCTGCAATCCGAAGACCACAATCACCCGCATGGCACCGTTGATGCTGCTGGCTCTGACAAATCCCAAATCCAATTCAAAGACCAAGATAATGAGCATGGCCAAGGATAGCAGAAATCCGTATTTTCCGACGAAACGGTATGCCTTGCTGTTCCCAAATAAGTAGATGAAAAAGACGACCAGTCCGCCTATGCCAACCATGACTGTCTGTGATGTCATGATGGATTCTCGTGAATCACCCTTACCGAGCGCGAGAAGGGAAGTTGAAGAGAAAACCGTGATGATAGAGGCCGCCAGCAAAAGCATGGCAATAATCAAGATGACCTTATCACCCTTGAATTCGTCTATCCAGTTCCATGTATTGGTTTTGTTATTATCCATGCTCTTTCTGTCTTTGCAAAATTACAAAGTGTGTATCCGGTGGCGAAAACAAAACAAACTTTGTTTTTGCGCCCTGGGCATTCAATTATTCCTTCATAAAAGCTTTCAATATGGGTTCTAAATCCGCCAGTGTGTCCACCAGAACTTCCCGTTTCTGCGAGCCGTTTTGAGGACCGACGATACCGGCTGCTTCCAGCTGGTCCATAATGCGCCCGGCCTTTGCATAGCCGATGGACATCTTGCGCTGAAGATCTGAGGTAGAGCCCCGCTGGGACATCACTACCAGTCTTGCTGCCTCTTCAAACTTCTCATCCAGCTTTTTCATGTCAACGACTCCGTCACCGCTGCTTTCTCCTTCCTCTTCCACCTCCGGCAGGTAATAAGGCGTATTGAAAGACTTCTTGTATCCTTTCTGGGACTCTATTTTGCGTGTCAGCGCATCAATCTCGTCTGTACTGATATAGCCGCACTGGACACGGTCAGTGTCAGCATTCTTCGTAATGAGCATGTCACCCTTTCCCAATAGTTTTTCGGCACCAGCTTCGTCCAGGATGACTCTGGAATCAACGTCAGTCTTCACGGTAAAAGCTATGCTCATTGGGAAATTGGCCTTGATGAGTCCGGAAACCACTTCTCTACGCGGTGTCTGGGTAGCAATAACCAGGTGCAGTCCCGCCGCACGTCCCATCTGGGCGATGGAGATGAGCGAGGTCATAATGCTACGTGCGTGTGCTTTCCCTTCAGGGCCGCCCGTTCCCAGGAGCAACTGCGAGTACTCATCTATGATAGTAACGACATAGGGGAGGAAACGGTGCCCATCCTTGGGGTTCAGTTTATGGGCAATGTATTTTGCATTGTACTCTTTAATCTCGGGTGTCCCGGCTGCTTCCAGAAGCGAGTAACGATTATCCATCTCCTGACAAAGTGAGCGTAGGATGATATCGGCCGACTTGGGGTCTTTTATAATGGCATGAGCTCGCTCGTCTTCTTGTGACTGAGCACCGGGTGTAACAGCCAGGTAGTGAGAAATCAAGCGGGAGTATTTGCTGAATTCCGTCTTCTTGGGGTCGATAAATACCAGTTTCAATTCTGACGGGCGCTTTGCGTAGAGCAGGGATGTAATCAGCACATTAAGACCGACAGATTTACCCTGTCCGGTTGCACCTGCAACAAGAAGATGTGGTGCATCGGCCAGGTCAAAGACCTTGATATCACCTGTTACTTTCCGGCCGATGACTACCGGTAGGGAAGCGCCACTGTTCTTGAATTCGCTGCTTTCAACCAGCTCTCTCATAGAAACGGCTGAACGTTGTTTGTTGGCGACTTCCATTCCTACGCAGTCCTCCAGCAGAGAAGAGATAACCTTTCCGGCCTTAAGAGCTACCGACACGTCGTTTGTCAGATTTCTGATGGCTGAAACCTTTACGCCCTTGGCAGGGTAAATTTTATACAAAGTAACTGTAGGGCCTGGAATAGCCTCGATGTCAGACACCTTGACATGATGGTCCGCAAGCGTTTCCTTGATGATGGCTATATTGCGGTCAATCTCTCCCTTGGTCACGGTATGATGCCCGCTGCTCCTGTCCTCCAGAACGGATGCAGACGGCATCTTATACTCCGGTGCTTCATCAATCGAGCTGATTTCAGGTTTGGGCGTGACGACCGGTGACTGAGTAGGCGTTTTAGCGGGCTTCTTGGCGGCCGTAGTCGTAGGTCTGACAGGCTTTTCCTTCTCAATCCATTTTATCTTTTCAACGATAACTTCCTTTTTAATCTCATTGATATATGGCTTGTTGATGTAGAATCTGGCCGTATTCACAACAGCATCCATCAGAGCAAATCCAACCCACAGGAAAAGCAATGCTGTAGAGATGAAAAAGGAAAGGGGAGTACCGCCTATCCAGCCTTCGAGCAGAGAGGCGAGGTAAGTGCCAAGGGCACCGGCCATGCTGCCCGGCTCCGCCGTGCATAAGGTCTCTGCGTAGTGCAGCCAAAGTGCCAGGACGGCAACGCCGGAAAGGGAGACCAGCGTCATCCGGAGGATGGACCAGCGGGAGCGTTTCACCAAAAGGCGAACGATAAGTACAAGCGGGATGAGCAGCAGGATCCATGCTGCCCATCCAAGGTATTGAAAAAGCATCCCTTTCATTTTTAAAAGCCCTCCGCGCTTTCAAAATCATACGGTGCATATCCCGGCGTAGGGGAGATGTCCACCGGTGAGGGGTTGTTGGCCGATGAGGGAATCGGCTGCGCAGCGTATGCCGCCAGGCTCTGGCTCTCTTCCGTGAACTTAGTAAGGCTTCCGTTGAAGTTCAGCTGAATCACAGCCGCTTCGCCGGCACGGTTCTTCTCGATAATCAGCTCGGCATAGGACTCATCCATTTCGGACAGTCCCAGTTTGGCAGGCCGATTGATGAACAAAACCATATCGGCATCCTGTTCGATGGAGCCGGAGTCCTTGAGGTCACTCAGCATGGGCCGTCCCATGGAGTTCGCAAGTCGCTGTGTGATGTTTCGGTTCAGTTGGGCAAGAGCGATGATGGGGATACGAAGCTCTTTGGCCGTCTCTTTAAGCTGGCGTGAGATGTCGCCAATCTCCAGCGCACGGTTGGTACCGTAGTTGCCGGTGGCATGCATCAACTGAAGGTAATCTACGAAGGCAATCTTCACGCCTTTCTCCTGCACCATCCGCTTAATCTTGGACGTGAATTCAGCGATGGTAAGTCCCGGAGTCTCATCGATATACAGCGGAGCCTTTACGATTTTTGCGAGGGCCTGTTCCAGCAGCTTCCATTCATAATCCTCCATCTTGTCCTTCCCCTTTCGTTTGCTGGAAGCCAATGCGGCTTCGCTGCCAATGATACGGTCTGCCAGCTCGATATTGGCCATCTCAAGCGTGAAGAAAGCCGTGGGGATATTGTTGTCAACGGCCGCAGCTACGGCCATATTCAGTGCGATGGCGCTTTTGCCATGCCCGGGGCGTGCGCCGATGACAATCAAATTGCCCTCCTGCCAACCGCGCGTAATCGCATCCAGGGCAGGGAAGCCGGAGGGTACTCCGGTGAGACCGTCGGTCTTCTGGACCCATTCCAAACGCTCCATGGCCATGTTGATGGCCTGGCCCAGGTCTACATAGCCGCTGCGCATATTGCCCTGCACGGCGTTAAATACTTCGGTTTGGGATTCTTCAATCAGGCGGTCCACTTCATAGGTCTCATCGAAGGCTTTCCGGAGGATACCGTAGCCTACCTCAATGAGGTCCCGCTGGATGGTCTTCTGCTGGAGGATTTTCACATAGTATTCGATGTTCGCTCCGGAGCCGACTTTCTGGGTAAGACCGGCCAGGAATCCTGGTCCGCCAATCTCGGTTAGGGTTCCGTCATTGCGAAGCCGTTCCGTTACCGTCATCATATCGATGGCGGTACGCTCATGGAAGAGCTTTGCCATAGCGGAAAAGATGAGCCGGAGCTTCGGGTCATAGAAACTCTTTTCCTTGAGGGATTCCATCGCCATGTAAACGCTGTCGGCGTCCAGCATCATGGCGCCTATGACAGCCTCTTCCACCTCGGGAGCCTGAGGCGGCTTGTGGCCGATTTCGGCCGATGCCATCTGAACCGCGTCGATTTCCGCGGCTTTTTTCCTTGTGTTCTGTGCCATATTTCTGTCGGGTTTTTATGGCAAATATAGGACTCGCAACTGCCAAAGTCAAGCAGTGTTGAGAATTATTTGATAAGTTCTTAAAGTGTTAAAAATCAAATGATTATTTCTGTTTATAACTACCTGTTGATATTGTTGATATGTTAATAAAGTATAAACGTTTTTTGCCATTAAGCAAGGTCATCCCAGTCGTTGAACTTACAGTACAAGCTAATGTTCCCTTCATAGGTCAACCTCCCCACATGCTCCTGTACGATTTCAGTCAATGGTTTCTCGGCGAGCTCCTTTGTGGAAGAGTACCATTCAAGTGTTATCGAACTCTGGCCACAATGTTCAGATATGGTTAATTTGGCCGATACTTTATTGTCCTTAAGACATTTTTCTGTCTTGAAAGGCAGTTCAACGTCGCCATAGTATTCCTTTTCGTCCATCAACTCCGGCTCAAAACAGAAGATTCCTTTGAGCCTTCCCGCCTCAATGAGTGCTATTCTTTCCTCTATCTTACGCATGTAATGACGCGTGGCACCAGAAAGCCGTCCTTCGATAAGACCGCTATAAGTAAAACAGGTGTTTACACCCTCTACGAATGCAATAACTCCATCTTTAAAACTTGCGATGAATCTCATAAGCAATTTGTTTTAATATGTCTGTTTGGCTCGTATCAATCAACTATCCTACAGAGTTTTCCATACTCTGTTTTATTCCGCACTTCTTCCAGAATCATGTAAAATATCTTTGGAAATGGCAGCATGACCTTATCGGCAATCCACTTGGGAATCTCCTTGTAGTATGCTTCAGCAATCCCTCCAGTGATACAGGCTAGCGTATCGGAGTCTCCGCCGAGAGAAACGGCTTTACGGATTGCATCCTCAAAGTTCTCTGACTCCAGGAAGGAGATGATGGCCTGGGGAACGGTTCCCTGGCAGCTATCCTCCCAGTCGTATAAGGAATGCCAGTATTCCCAGCTTTTGTGAAGGTCATACCCATAACGGCCCTCGATATAACAGCGAATATCCTCCTTGCTCTTCCCTGTGCGGGCAAGAAAGATAGCGGCCGCCGTTGCCTGAGCGCCTTTGATTCCCTCCGGGTGGTTATGGGTGATTGCCGCTGAGATAGCGGCAACACGCTCGGTCTCTTCCAGGGTATCGAAGAACCAGCCCACAGCTGATACCCGCATGGCGGAGCCGTTCCCAAAGGAGTTGTAGGGATGCCTTCCACGTTGTGAGTTATAATGAGGTCCAGCCGATTCCCCGTCGAAGGTTTGCAAACTTTCCGGGAAAAACAACCAACGGTAGAATCCCCCTCCGTACCCGCCCATCGGACATGGACAATTCTCGGCGAAAAGTACCATGCTATCTTCCAAGGCCTCAAAGGAGTGCGTGGGGTCTTTAAGCAGCCAAAATGCGACAGCCATCGTCATGACGCTGTCATCCGTAAAAGCACTGCTACCTTCAAACAAATTGAAGTTATAGTCCTTCGTGTTGAAGAACTCATACACCGACCCAACGGTGTCGCCTGTAATTGCTCCTAACATATTTAACTTTCTCTAATTCTTTTGTTTTATGTGTCTTGATGATAGCGGCTATTGTTCCTTGATGTTTTTGTCCAGTACTTTCCAGAACTTTTGGTCGGTGATGTCCATACTACACTTTTCTACACACCAGTTTCATCGTACTCGATTATTCTGACGTTTTCGTAAACAAGGAATCCCATGGCGTCCCGGCAGGTCTTACGAATCCATCTCCCTTCATCGTTATATAGGTATTCATAGGTCCTTGCCAACAGTCCCTCGCTGAACTCTTCTTTCACGTTCTCGTGTTCATCATAGAACGCGGTATTTTTGTGAATTAATGGGAGATCGTCATCTTCGTTCTTGTTGATGTATTCGGCTCTGACAAGCTTCCCATCCTCATCGTAGAAGTATTTTTCGCGGTTGATGGCTTCATCCTTTTGTTCACTCCCATACCATCGTTCAAGAAGCTGATGGCGCACGTCGTATTCCTCATACATGCAAGCTTTATCCTCGGTCCCGTCGGGATGATGAACCCGCATTTCGCGCCGACAAATGCGTCCATTGTCCTCCCAGCAGTACCATTCGTCAAGAAAGTAGCCGGTTGGTTCATACTTGTCATCGTCATCTCTCGCGAAGAACTCGGGATCATACAGGGCAACATTCTGATACTTGGGAAGGTAATGAGGCCCCAGCTCGCGCTCTTCCATGTGAATGCGGAGTAAAGCCCCATCCGGGTCATAGCTGTATTCCCAGATCTCTCTTGTCCCATCAGATTTATCCCGTACCGTTTTCACAAGCCGGTTGTCCTGGTCATAGGTGTAGGATACTGGCTCGCCCCATTCCATAGCGGTTGCTATGAGACCGTTGTGGCCGTAATAGCCGATGCACTCCGGCTCATAGGAGCTCACATTCGCAGGTGCCGGTCCATTGAATTCGTAATAGCTGAGTTTCTTTATCGTTTTACTCATGGCCGTATCTTTTCTAATCATTCTCTTTTTCCAGTTCCGGCGGCAGGAAGCAGCGCTGCCGAAGGTAAGAGGAAGCCCCCAGCGCCTCGTTCCCGTATATGCCTCCCGCACGGTGAAGGTTATCAATGCACGACAGGTTCAGAAGGAGGACCTTTGCCAACTTGTCGTCCGGCTTGGCTTCCAGGTGCTGCAAAAACCTCTGTGCGACAAGATGACGCGCCCTGTCGTACAGGTTGTCCGGAATCTCGGAGTAGGTGGAGATTCCGAAAACCTCCACCTGTGCCCTCAGGCGCCAGGACACCCAGACCTCCAGGAGGTATTTCGAATAACGCCCGTCTTCTATGAGCTCTCCCAGATAATCGATGGCGTCGGGGTCATTGCAGCACCCAATCTCCAGGGCAAGGATACACCGGGTATCAAAATCGCTCTCTTTTACATATCTGCGCTTTAACTCGTTCCCCTGGGTTGTCAGTTTATCAGCAGGCGTCTCGTCATTGACTCGCGTCTTTTGGATGCCCGTGATATCCCTCACAAAAGGCTCTTTGTCGTATAGCGGCCAGAAGTCATTCTTAATGGCGGTGATGTCGTCATCTGTCGCATATTCCGGTGTATCATAGGGTAGCTTGACCAACTCATTGAACATGTCTACCATACGCTCCGTTTGCTCTGGCGAGTAATCGATGGTGGAAAAGAGCTTTACCAGTTTCTGTGCTCCGGACCGAATCTCTGCATTCTGAAAGGCAAGCTGCAACTCATTGGGTAGCATCGGCATCTTCCCGCGCACGGTCTCCGTTGTGAGGGAGTCGCCGAGGTTGGCGTTTTCCCGTGCGAAGAGCTCCTCCGCGTTCACAAAGCGGCGGAGGAAGGTATTCCTGTTCCAACGTTCTGCGAAGGAAGCCAGGAAGAGGGTGGATGTATCGCCAGTGTAATAGCATCCCTTCAAGAACTTCTTGTTCACGGTGCCCAGCTTATACTCTTCTTCGTCAGAAGGAAAGAGACTCTCCATATAGGCTATGCTCGTGAAAGAAGCCTTGGGCTTATAATCCAGCTTTATGGGCTCGACGTGCGGTTCCTCCGGCTGGGGAGAAGCCTTTTTCGTTTCACTGACGATACCCCAGGAAGGGGAGTGCTCCACATGGACACTACTATTACTCCTTCTGTTCCCGCAGCTGCCCACAAGAAGGCATGTTGCGAATAAAACGGTTGCGAGTGTACAGTTTCTCATAATCCTGGTTCCCTGTCTGTCAGTTTTTCATATAGCCCTCTTCCTTCATCCGACAGCGAATCCGGAAGCGCACGGAGTGCCTCCTCATATCGCCCGGCCTCCCAGTAGCAGAAAGCCAGCCTTTCTTTCGCATCATTCGCATAAGGCTGAAGGCCGATAGCGATAATGGCCTTCCATTCCCTTTCTTCGCTGGAGGTATTCCCGAGAAAGTGATAACAATTGGCTTTTGTCCAGTGGGCCTTGCACGCCGACTCCGTATCTCCCGAAGAGATGGCCAGTGTGATGCATGTGTCTGCATAGACCTTGGCCCTATCATAAGAGGACCTGGCACAGTAGTACTGGGCCATCAGGTGATATGCCCTGGCATCATGGTCTTTGTCCATGATGGAATCCAGATGCGCTTTATATGCCCTCCAATCCGCTTCAGTTTGAATGAGCTTCGGATAGGAAGGCGTTCCTGAAGATGCTTCGGAGGAATGTTCGTTAGTACCCTGCGAGAAGCTACAGGATAAGATCACCCAACTCGATGTTAATGCAAGTATTATTCTTTTCATAGCATTCACTGTATTTAAAAACGGCAGGCCCGAGGCTACCTTTCACGCCTCATAGTCCCGGGCCCTTGGTGCCGTTATGATTATGACATTACTTTCTTTTCGGATTGAAGATGGGGCGGAAGGGGAGTGGCAGCTATCGTTTCCTCATTCTTCTCCTTAACCAGGTTGTCATACATCGCCCCCATCCGGCTCCGACCTTCCTGTATCAGGTTGATGTAGCTGAGAAGATTCTCTTTGAGGCTGGCGTAGTTGCGGTCCATCGCCGCGACAAAGAAACGCAGCGTACAGGTCTTTACATCCTCAAGAAAGACGGCTTTGACCATAATCAGGTCATCAGACATCATGTGCGCTGCATGCTTGAGAAGGTCTAAATCGTATTCCTTGGTATCCACAGCATAGTCACGGACGACGAATAGCTGAGGGAGGCGCTCGATGTCGATGAAAAAGGTTTCACCGGCAACCATGAAGCGTACCCACGTATCATCCTGCTCGGGGACATACCCGGCGAAGCGGACGGCATCCATTACGCCTTCGACTGTTAAGGCTGCGTTTACGGCCGGAACAGTCTCCTTCTCTATCTGCTCATTGAGCGTGCCAATCTTGGCATTCAGCCAGGTGTTCTCCTCAATAAGTTTATCATTCTTCTTGTCCTCACGAAGGAGAAGGACCAGCATCACCGCACTGATTGCGGCGAAAAAAATCACTGCAATTAACATGACGCTAGTGCTTGATAATGAGTTTGTTGTTCTGGTTGTCGATGGTGATAGTCCCGAAGCGCTCCATGGCACTTTGTCCCAGGAGCAGGGGAGCCTTCTGGCTTTTCACCACAGAGGCATCCACGTTGTGCAGAACTGCATCGCCAATCTTCACCTCCCGGAGGGTAATGACGGTTCCTTCGCTGATTTGCCCATTGGCAATCTGGTAGTACTTCTTGCCTTTAATATCTTTCTCAGCCAAGTAACCGTTTTTGAACATGAAGTTGGCTTCTACGGATGAGATGGTGACATCGGATGCACCGGTATCAAAGATCATCTGAAGCGGGAGGCCGTTAATGTCGCAAGGAATCTCAAAGGTGCCGCCAGGATTGCGCTTTACCGCGATCTCCGTAACAGATTCTTCTTTCACCGGGACGGCAATGTCGCTTACCTTCAGATAAGCATCGTGCTCGGCTTTGTATTCAGCGACCAAGGCCTTGAACTCGGGGAGCTCACGCACCGGATCCATATCGTCATCTAGTACCAGATGCGGGAAGTCCCGATAACCCTTCTCGAAGGCGACGCGCAGTGCGGAAACGGACTCTTCCAAACGCCCCATCCGGGCGAACAGGCAGGCTCGGTCATAATAGCCGCCGCTCCTTTCCGGGTCTTCGGCAATGATTTTATCCATCCACTCTTCGGCTTCCTTGTCACGGCCAAGGAAGTGAAGCGCATACTGGCGGCAGCTGCCTTCCGTTGCCACAGTATCCTTTTGCAGGACTGTTTCGAAGTCGATGTCCGCCTCGGTCTTATTCCCGTCCAGGAGAAGGAGCTCGCCGCGCATTAGGTACAAGTACGGATAATCATCATCCATCTCGATGCCTAAATTGTATTCCTCCATTGCCTTTTTCCTGTCGCCTTGCATCTCATAGCACCAGCCTCGCTTATAATAAGGGTAGCTATAACTGGGTTCTTCCTCGATAGCAGCAGTAAAATCGGCAATAGCTGCATTCAGATTACCGGAGAGCCGATAGTAGTCGCCACGTCGGCAGAGGTTTCCCCAGCTCGCTTCCTTCTCCATAGCTTTGGAGATGTCGGCGATAGCCAACTCGTTCAGGCCCAGTTCGCTGTAACAGCTGGAGCGATAGACATTGATGGCGTCGTAGTGACCATACTCTGATTCCATCTCATCGTAGCACTTGACGGCTTCGGCATAGCGATGGGTATGCTCGTAGAACTGGCAAAGGAGGGCCTTCCAGGAAAAGCCGTTTTCGCTTTTCTTGCCGCGGGATTTAATATTGGCCTCCGCGTAGTTTGGGCGCTTGGTCATCACGGAGAAGAGAGAATCCGTGTCAGCATCGGAGTCCTTGTCAAACCAGTCCAGACCGGCATCGATTGCTTTTCCATATTCGCCAAGGGCCTTGTAGGCGCGTAACCTGAAACGGTAGATCTCCGAGTAGTCGGCATCGTATTTCTGGCACTTTTCCAGGATATCCACAGCCTCCTTATACTCTTTCCTCTCCAACATATTCCGGGCAAGCCCCACCATGGCGGACTGATCGGCCTCGTTCTCCTTCAGCATGGCACGATAGATGGCGTCAGAAGCCGAGTAGTTTTCTTGGTAATACAGCGCCTGCGCATAGTCAAAGGAAATATTCTGGAGGTTCTCCTTGTCATCTTTTTGGGCAAGCTCGTAGGCTGTCTTGAAGGATGTCACGGCATTATCCTTATCCCTCATATCTTGATAGAGGAATGCTTTCCACCAGTGTAGGGTGGACATGGGCACGTTGGTTTTCTTGGGTTTGTTCACCTTCAATGCATGGTTGATATCCTGGAGGGCTTGCCCGTACTCCTGTTTGCGACGCAGCAGCCTTACGCGAAGGATTCGCGCGTCCACGTTGTCCGGGGTCTCCTTGAGCTGTTTGTTTACAAGGTCCAGTGCCTTGGCCTCGTCCTTTTCCTCATTCAGGACCTCGTAGGCCTTCTTAAGGTTGTAGTCGTTCTCGGGCTTGTTCTTCTGGGCGTAGGAAATAGTGGTAAAAGATGCCAGAAGGATGATGGTAAAGAGTTTCAAGTAGTTCATCGTGCGTGAAAGTTATTGATTGTTAATTAAATGCTGAGTTTTGAGAGCTTAAGGGAAGCGTCGACGACCTCATAAGTAAACAAGGAACGGTATACATTGGGGCCATAGAGTATGTCTTCACCGATATTCGGATCATCTTCCACTTTTTCTACCACATTGCGCAGCGTGGCAACGGCCTCTTCTAAAAGGGTTACGAAAGTGCTCTTCCGCACGTCATCAGAAAGGATGGCCCGAAACCCCCAGGATCCGTCTTCGTGTTTGAAACAGCTGGCTTCTGGATGTCCCTTTAAGGCCTCTTTGGCGGCCGCCATGACTAGTTCGGAGCCAACCCCCTTGAATACACGCTTCATTTCCACAAAGAAGTTACCGCAGAAGTGTTTTTCACCGAACATCAGCAGATCGTTTTCGTGAACAAAGAGGCACGGCTCGCTAACACAACCGATTGTGTGCATGCGCTCCACCTCGTAGCCGTTATCCTCAAGTAAATCAGCGATGCTATAAAGGCTATCCACTACCTCTTCGGGCTCTCTCCACTCGAATGCCGGGCACTCCCTGCTCACGAAGTGGTAGCATTCGCTGTCGATTGCTTCCAGGATTTCCGTGAGTTCACTCAGGATTTCCTCCATAGGAGAATCCCAGATGCTATCTTCCGGGTCGGTGGGAAAGGTTTTGTCATAAGCCTTCTCGCCGGCGTAGGTGATAACCATGCGGCCAGACGGAGTTTCTCCGTCAACAAGGGTGAGGGCGAAATCAAAATCCTTGTGCTCGAAGTGCTCGTCGCAATGGCCGTCCTTGTCTTCCAGCACCACGATAACTGAGATGTCCTTGCGCAGGCGGGCTATGACGCTATCGCGGACCTTTTTGTCGCTGGCATCGGAGTTCGGAAGCATCTTGCGGGTGCTGATTTCTTCCTGTACGTAGGTGTCACCTTTTTTGCGGACGATGGTGACGGAGTCCTTGCTGAATAACTGTTCCATTTCGTTTGTCATTTGTTTGCTTTCACCCTATTATTGACGATTTCTCGGATAGGTAACCAGCAAATTGAAAGAAATTGCACCCACTTTTGGGAAGAGGCGTGCAACGAAGTTCGGCAGAAAAAATAGCTGACCAAAAAAAGAAATACATAAAAAACATCATCATTTCTTTCTTTGGTTACATTCTGGCGATACCGTCATTAAAGGGTGTACAATTTATTGAGCCTATGACTATTATTTACACCCAAGACGAGTTTAAAAGAGCGAAACAGAATCTCTTCACATATTATAATGTATGTGAAAGAGACATTGATGCAGTTGCTATTCCCAGTGAAAAGGGAGTTATTGAATTGCCGTCTCTTATAGGTGAACAACTCATTGCTGTTTACATGCCATTAGGCGCAACGGAAACCGATGATGAATTATTGCAGACTCTTCATCTGTTGGTTTTCTGCGTTAAACAAAATAACGACATAATAGGTTCTTCTGACGACAAACGGATTTGTGATATATTAAAGTTATCCTTGTTATGTTCCGGAACAAAGGATGGGGATTCCATTATTGTTAAGAACAGAGCAAGATGTTTTCGGTTGGATAATCGGTATAATTGGTTGATTGACGAGTTAGTGAGGCCTTTCTGTGAAAAAATAATAGGTGAAGACAGGAGTACTTCTGATATAGAAAACGAACTGAAACTGATGTTAAGGCACCAACGAGGACGTCGGTACAGAGATCCACGCGTGCCTGTCCTGCTGTGGGGAACGTACCGACTTCTTACTGATAAGCACGGCTTTCGGACACCGATGCCGAATCGCCTATGTACTTTTCTGATTGAACTACTGAAAATAATGAAAGTATTCCCTCTTAACACGGAGGTGGACGAACTCTGGATCCGTGCACAACTTCGATATATCAAGACAAAGAAAGATATAAGCTCCGACCGTTAAGCAATCGCGTGAAAGAAGCGTGCTTCAGCATTATTCAAAATCTCGATGTAATAGTCTAGCCTTTTATCGAAGTTTTGCGTACTGTTCTCAATCGCATCCACTTGGAAGATTGCGCGGGCTGATGCCTCATGTGTGACGTGTACTTTCGCCAAGATGATTTCAGAAGATAGCTCCAATGCTATCTTTTTTGTTACGTCTCTATCAGCATCCATACTATCAATCGCAGTTTGCTTCAGAATTGCAAATACCGGTAGTCTGGACGTATCAATCGCATATTCGCATCCTTGGGAACGAAACACAATCCAAGAGTCAATGATTGAGGGTTTCAAACCTTTTTTGCAGAGTGCCCGGAAGATAGCTCTAGTATTGAGTTCTCGCTCTTCTGAATGATTATCCGACGCCCTTGCTGAGCCGGGGAGGAGTGAAACCCATCCCCGGCTCATCCCTACAATTACAAGTGCTGAAAGAACGATAATGATAATGATAATGATAATGAATACAATATGCTCCATTATTATCCAATTAGTTTTTTTACTCCTTTTATGACTGTCTTGCCAATTTTCCTTTCCAGACCTTGTTTAGTGGTGGGAATACCGGTCGCTTTGGCGATCTTTCGCTTAAGCACGTCAATACCAATTGCCCTACTGGGCGAAAACGAAGTTCCGGGTAATCCAAATATCTTCATCGCTATTATATGTTTATAAAGTTTAATCTTGCTCCATCGGCGGTGACTAAAATACTTCTTTCTTTGTCCAGCTCTTTCTCCAATAACTTCATTGTCAATTCGTTGACGAAATAGTCATTGATTGCTCTTTTTACAGGTCTAGCACCATATTCGGGTACAAAGCCATTGGTCGCCAAGAACTGGATGGCACCATTATCAAAAGAGATATTGATACCTATGCTCTTCAGCTTTTGGGTGAGAGCAGCCAACTGAATGCGGACAATCTTTTCAATCTGTCGGATACCAAGAGGTAAGAACATCACAATTTCGTCGATACGATTGATGAACTCAGGAGCTACTCTTTCCTTCATCAACTGCATGACTTGAAGTTGGGCGCGATTAATCTCCTCTTCAGAAGAACCTTCTGCAGATAGCATTTGACTTATTGCACTGGCCCCAAGATTAGACGTCATGATGATTATTGTGTTCTTGAAGTCCACCACGCGCCCTTGACCATCTGTCATGCGGCCATCATCCAAGACCTGTAGCAAGGTCTCAAAAACCTTCGGATGTGCTTTTTCAATCTCATCCAGAAGGATAACGCTATAAGGCTTCCTTCGGACAGCCTCTGTCAGCTGCCCCCCTTGGTCGTAACCGACATAGCCGGGAGGAGCACCGAACAATCTGCTGACGCTGAATTCTTGCTGATACTCACTCATGTCAATGCGGACAAGCATATCACGGCTATTGAAAAGGTAATCTGCAAGGACCTTTGCAAGTTCGGTCTTCCCGACACCGGTTGTACCCAGGAATAGGAATGATCCAATAGGCCTTCCGGCGTCCCCAAAGCCCATTCTGTTGCGACGTACAACTTTCGAAACAGAAATCACGGCCGCATCCTGCCCAATAACAGACTGTTTCAGGATCCCCTCAAGATGGCGTAGTTTCTCCGACTCATCTTCATCAAGTTTGTTAACGGGAATCCCGGTCCATGCCTGAACTACTTCACGGATATCATCTTCGTCAAGGGAGGATTTTAAGAGTGGCGAGTCGTTGCTGCTTATCTCTTCCAGTAGCGTGTCAATCTCGCGACCTAAAGAATCCATCTCACCTCTTAACGCAACAGCAATTTCATACTGGCCAGATCTCTCAGCCTGCTCAAAGTTTGTCTTTATGCGCTCAAGGGTATCTCGTTTGGATTGCAGTTCTTCTATGCGCCGTCGCTCGTTCTGCCACTTGGCGTTGAGCGCATTTTCTTTCTCTCGAAGATTCGCAATTTCGGAATCGAGTCCACTCAAATCGTGAGTGCCCTCGTCTTGACGCAGCGATTCTCGTTCCATCTCCTTCGCTCGTATCATACCGGACAGTTCATCCAGTTCTGCGGGTACAGATGAACGCTCGATCCTCATCTTGGAGGCCGCCTCATCAATCAAGTCAATGGCTTTATCAGGAAGAAACCGGTCCGTGATATACCGCTGTGAAAGCTTCACGGCGGAAACAATGGCCTCATCTAATATCTTTATACGATGGAATGCTTCAAAACGGGGCTTGACTCCTCGCATAATAGTTATGGATGACTCCGTATCAGGTTCCTCGACATATATCTTCTGGAAGCGACGTTCAAAAGCTTTATCGCTTTCAATGTACTTTGTACATTCCTCAATGGTAGTGGCACCAATGACCTTTATTTCGCCTCGTGCCAATTCAGGCTTGAGAATATTCGCGGCGTTCAGGGAACCTCCAGCACCAATTAGGAGATGCATCTCATCAACAAAGAGGACAATGTTTGGATCGCTCTTGACGTCACGTATGACTTTCTTAAGACGATCCTCGAATTCTCCGTGCTGGCTCGTTCCTGCGATGAGAGCGGAAATATCAAGAGAGAATAGTTTTATCCCGGCGAGTTCCTGAGGGACATCACCCCTGACCAAACGATGGGCGAGGCCTTCAACTATGGCTGTTTTTCCCGTCCCAGGTGCGCCTACGAGCATAGGGTTGTTTTTGGTTTTTCTTGACAGAATCTGCAAGATTCTACGAACTTCTTCATCACGTCCAATTGCCGGCTCAATCTTACCCTCTTCTGCCATCGCAATTAAGTTGTGGGCATACTTATTCAAGTACCGCAATCCGGAATGTTCACGCTCTGCATGTGGTTCTTCGTGGTTCATATTGCCATTCCTGAAGGCGACCACAGCGTCTCTGACTCGGGACTCGGTTATGCCGAATGCTGCCATAATATCCCTTACTGGTCCTGCCGACACAGCAAAACTCCAAAATAGGTGTTCCAAAGCAACTACGCTGGAACCTGATTCCGCCGACAAGGATACGGACTGTTCCAAGATACACTGCAGATTGTCAGAAATTGATGGATGCGGATTGGCTGAGTGACGGATTGAACGCATTGAATCACTGATGGCCTGGCAGAATTGAGTTCTGTCTGCCCCCATCTCTTGTAGAAGGAAAAATACCATATCTTTCCCTTCCTGGATAAGGGAGACCATCATCACCTGAGGTTCTACCTGGGCGTATTCGCAAGATACGGTCAATCGGTATCCGCCGGCAATTGTTGCCCGTGCTTTTTCAGTAAATCGAGAATAATCTATCTGAATCATGTCAATTGAACAAAGAACATATCCCTGCGATTGCTACAAGTATTAGCCAATAAAGCAGGAGTTTCCCTATTGATTTCAAGCATCCACCTGCAACACTTTCTGTCGTGCTTGTTGAGTTCGTGTTTGAACTTGTGCTTCCAGTATTGGCATAGGTGGCGCGCCTGTATATCTCCTTCTGTGGTTCTTTCGAGGATTCCGGGGAGTTAATGAACTCCCCGGTCTTTTCGTTATACCTATAAGCCATTATCTATTGATCCAAATCAATTTGCCTGGCAATAGCATCAATCTCTTCCTCACTATCATCGAGAACAATATCGCTGGAGCATATAGGACAATGCTCATCTTTGTCTACTTTGACGCCATACCAGCGAAGAATAGAAGGCATAGGGCCAGCGGCCGGGAAGGGTTTCCAGTTTGCATAGTGACGATCTCTCCTATTCGCCCAGAGATAACAGTCGTAGGTCAGCTCCTCTTCAAGTGAAGAAATGCCGGACTCGCGCCCCCTAGACAGTTCCACCAAAGCTAGTTTCACCATCAGGTTGCATATTGGTTCAATGTCAGAAGAAAGCCCAACCTGAACCATAGCTTCGGCGTCTTCCTCAGAAACATATGCAGCGATTCGTCCGTCACGCCTGGCAGATGCGACGTCCGATATCTCTTCTTCCTGAAGATTGCCAGCTCCAACAATACAGCAATAGCACGGGCCGCCAGGTCGATACCGGAACACATCACCCCCTTCTGCACGGGTGATTGCCCGTCCGAAAATGCCGACCTTTCCCTTTTGCACCAATGCACTAGAGATGTTGAAACGACTGGTGTTGTTGTCTGTAGCACAGATGACAAGGTCGGCTTTTTCAACCTCTTTGTACATTAGGGGAAGATCCTCGTTGATGTTGATGGGAAACTTGTCCACCTTGGCATACGGATTCTTACCCAGGATTGCCTCCTCGATAACGTTGGTTTTGAGTCGGCCCAGATCGTGGATCGTTGCAGTGTGGCGCGAAAGATTATGCAATTCGACACGATCGTAATCCATGAGAGCGAAGTGTCCAACACCAGCCTTTGCCAATTCAATAGAGATCTGGGAGCCAAAGCTGCCAAGACCAATTACCAAGACACGCTTATCGCGTAGAATATCCACTTCAAGGATGCCTTTGGAACGAGAGAAAAGATTTTCCTCTGAGGGGATAAGAAAGATATCCGCTTCCCGCCAGTCATTTCCTTTTAGTGGGGAAAGCGGGCGACTCCATGCCCGAGGACCAGATTCAGTAATCAATATACAGAAGCGGGAGGAACTCAATTTTTTTTGAGACATCATGCCCGTGTCCCGAGTGAAAAAACCCGGGATTTCGAGATATCTATGTATTTTTGTCACTTCTGGTTCTAAGCGTACATGGAAAACGCCATCTATATCTACCTCTTCCACAAATGCAGGGACTTGTTTTTGGGTAGATAGTCGTTCGGTCGCTTTCTGCAACTCATCTTCGCGGACATATACGATTACATGTTCCTTTTCAGCGGCAAAACCGCCTTCTGTGAATTTCGTCACAGTTTCTCCGCTCGATGGGTTATATCCTCTGGGAACCGTGCGAAACTCGCCGGAGGCCGAGTCATACACCAAGTCTGTTCCCGATGTTGCGGGATTGTAACCTTCTTCACGAACGTTTTCTGCTAAATTGTTGAGTTGGTTTTCGTTCATTGGATTTCAAGTTTATTTTATTATTACTAAATGGATTATGCCTGATGATTTAAATAGTATTGTATTTCCTTCCCTGTACGAAGGTGTGCTTCGTACATTTCCAACCAAAGGCGGCACTTGATGAAAACTTTATAAAGTGACACGTTGGGCGTCCAGGAACGATATCCATAGTGGCAGATTCGTGTCCAGCCATGTTCGCTGTCTAATGTGTGCATCATTGGACTGCAACATCTCATCTCGCTTCCGTTTTTTGTTTTCAGCATCTTGGTAACGAACACCTTAGGACTCGTCATTGGAAACTGTGACAGGTCAAAATGAAGCGTGTACAAGTTCCCGCTATTTGTACGTGCTGCCATCTTAAGGCAAGGAGACGGAGTGCCTATCCCTTCAAAACAGTACCACGAAGTGGGGAGTTTTCTTCTTAAGACTTCAAGTTCGGCTTGATATCTTGCGTTGTCCATTGCTACTAAAGGTTTGAATAATATCGAACAAAAGAACTGAATATTTCACCAGAGTAACTCCATTTTGCTTGGCGCATCTGTACCGGCCTTTTGTTAAGCCATCTGCTTACAACTGGACATCTCTCCGGAAAGTCCAAAGGGAAAAGAATATCCTCTGCCCAATCATCCCTGCGTCCGTTTGTCCCATGACTGTATATATGAACGCAGGCATTAGTGTCAAGCTTTATTGAAGTCTCGGTACCATAGCCGTTTCGCCTTTGCAGATAGGTAAGGATATCTTTCAGAACCTTATTATTAGCTTTCAATTCAAGCCAATAACCAGGCTTGTACATTGGCTTTAAAGGGCTTACAGTATTAAGGACCGTATCGCGATGACTTGCCGTCATCGTTCTAGGCATTATAAGATCCTCAGTTAAAAGCCTGTCTGCCGGACGTCTGACAGGACTGTCCGCGAATATCACATCCCACTTCCCATTGCAGTATTCATGGCTGTCACATGGGAAAGGGTTCAAAGTCGTGCTTCTTCCGTCACAGTTACCAATGCATAGAAGGAAATGCCCCAACCCTTTCTCGCGAATTGTGTTAATCATCGTTGATGCATCGTGACCGCTGGGATGTGCGAGGCCAAGCTGGTGATGGGAATGCCACTCTCCTATATGATGAAGGCCAAAGTATTCCTTGAGTTTTGCCCCTATCTTTGTTAAATAGTCTATATCCTGATTAAAGAAGGCCACTTGATGATTGGCATTCTTCCCGGGTCCAATGGCATAGAGGACCACGGGAGTACCTGCTTCTGTATAGAAACCGAAAAGCTGCCCACCGGTCTCAATCGACGGGTAATCGAGAATGCACCGAGATATGAAGTCCATCTCGCTTTTGAAAATGATTGCTTTCCCAGTATCAGCCGGCTCAGCCTTCACCGTGACTGCATACCTAGGCTGGACTGTGGTCCCCGACAAAATAGTTTTGAATCTATTCGTGTAACGGGGGTGTTTTCTCCGAGATTTATTTTTTGCCATTGCTACTATTTTATCCTTAATTGCTTCAACTTGTATGATATGACTACCCTAGGCGAAAGAAACTACTTTTGCCAGTTTCTCGCATATCTGGGGATTGTCGGCGACAGAACCCATGTATGACCGGATCGCATCCTGAATGGCAACTCGAGTTGCTGAAGCTGATAACCGGACGCCTTCGTAACGATCGTCCCCACAGCCGGATAAGGATACGCTCTTTGTTCCAATAAGCCCAAGATCCTTTCGGCTAGCCGTTGTCATCGGGAAGCAGGTAATATATTCGTCGTTTATTTCCGAGACGATGGAATAGTGCATTCCTCCCATAGTGGGAACCTTGACCACGTCGTACACATTCAACTTGGCCGGGCATGCCAAATAATCAGATTCGGTCAGCATCTTTTTGTAGTAACCGCAGGAGACATTATGGCGAACCTCCATCACTCTTCTTTTTTCGCAGGCCTTACTGATCTGCTCTGAAATCTTTCTGACCAATTCAATGATTTCATCATAGAGGCCTTGACCGCTCATGAAATAGTTGATTACCTTTTGTGTTCTTGCGGCCAACTTTGGGATACAACTGTCTTCGGCGAAAATGAGAATCGTAGACAAGTAGTCCACCAGGCGAGGATTGTTCAAATCGTTCTTCTTGAAGGTTTTCAGAAGCTTTGTGGCTGCATACTTGGCAGCGCCTACATCATATGTTTTTTCCATAACCATAATTGTTTTTGTGTTCTACTTATTAATGTCACGATTCGGTTTTGGTAACCGGCCAATTGCTATTTTTTTTTTGATCCCTTACGCCGAATAGGCATAAGGGATTCTTCCACAAATACGCTGGACCTGCTTCGAAGACTGTCTTCTCTCCCGGAATCGTGTTTTGTTTCCGTCGAAATATTCAGTCTCGTTGTGGATTCTCTGACAGACACGCTTTTCAATAATCCTGCGGACCTTGCGGCGAGTGTCACCATCTTCATCCTCATAGGAGAGTTCTGAAATAGAACGACCATCCAAGAAGTTCAAGGAAACCTGGCGTAAAGAAGATGTGTTTTTCTTAGCCAGCCTTTTAGTCGTCGAATAAGCTTTCATCGAATCGTTGATAATGTTTTTACTTGTTTCCATTGTTTTTTATGTTTTAATTGTCCTTCACTTACTATATGCAGCTTTTTGCATTAGGTAACCGCTACTGGTGAGAAAGAATGTTCATTGTGTGTTTAAAGGATTCTATGGCGGACTTGATAATCTCCATAGCACGAGAGAAGCAGGGGAGTACCTGGGATAAATCGCTGCAGATAAAGTCTACGCTGAATAGAATATGTGCGTTATCTTCCTGTACGAAGATTCTCACAAACCCAACTGCCATCATCGTCTCTGTAGCCGCGATAAATGGTGCAATGGGGTCTTCACCATCAAGACTCATTGCAGATGTGATGGTGAGTCTGTCCCAGTCACTAATGAAGGAGTATACAAGCTGTTGATCCAGAATCGTCTCCACAAGGTTGTTTCTGACTGTCGACGGGTAACCAGATTTCTTAAGCTCTGACAAGAGACCTTGTAAATTTATTTGTTCTGTCATATCAAATGTGTTTGTTTAACCTCACATTTGTGTATGACAAATAAGGACAAAGGTAACCGGGCTATATAATTGCCAATGGATTCTCCAGTATTGTGTTTTTATTGCTATCTTTGTATAATCACGAACAGATATGAAAGGTATTAATCACGTCTCTAAGAGAGTATTTGTGCGAGCATTTTTGTTTACACTCTATTTCTTCATTTCTGTCACGCTTTCTGCACAAGAGATAAAAAAAGGGGAAGTCCTGATTTCTTTTTCCGTACGCCAAGGTTTTTATCAAGCTGTAATTAATAGAAAGGAGTGGCGAACTCCTCAAACGATTACACTATGTAAGGAGGATGAGTTGTCCTTCTCAATATTTGGTTCTTCCCATTATTACGGTGATGAAGCGAAAAAGCTATATGCGTTGGTTTTCAAGCCAATAGAATCTTTGTTGAAGAAAGGAGACAGATTGTTTTTTACTCCGGCCGGACAGCTTTTTTTCATTAATCTATCAGCTTTGACTAATGAATCTGGAGTGACGTTGGGAGACATTTATCACTTTCACAGGCTCTCTTCCCTCAAGGAGTATTCCCAATCAAAGGAAGAATTACCGTCTTATACGGATTGGCTTCTTTTTGGAGGTATGGATTACTTGGCCGACCCCGACTTAATGTTCAGCAGCGTACGCATACTCCATATTCATAATATGGAGAATCTCTTCAAGGATTTAGTTCCTTCTGAGTCTAAGGATAAGTTATATTTTGGAATGGCGGAAGATGGATCAAGGGCAGGATATGACAACCTTCCGCATAGTAGAGACGAGATTAAGGACTTATGGGATTTGAGAAGAAGATTCGGGATTCGTTATTATACCGGTTATAAGGCATGTGAAGAACAATTTCGTTTTGAGGTGAGACGAACTAATCCATATGTCGTCCTTCTTTCCACACATGGCTTCACTTATGGGGATTATTCAAATAATGAATCAGCATGTGGCCTTTTGTTTTCGGGCGCAGGGCATACTATAGAAGGTCGGAAACTTCCATATGGTCTTAATGATGGTATTCTCTACGCTCAGGAGATTGAGAAGCTTGATATGAAGGGAGCTACTTTGGTTGTGTTAGCTGCTTGTAATACAGGTCTAGGAATTGTAACACAAGATGGAATTAAGGGACTTCAAAGCGCTTTTAAGAAAGCAGGCGCAGAAACTCTTGTGCTGACGCTGTGGAGCGTAAATGATAGAGCGACGGCTGCTTTTTCCAAACACCTATTTACATATCTTGAGAAAGGGAAGGAGAAGCATGAAGCATTTGAGCTGGCCATAAGAGACTTAAAAAGATCTCAATATTTTCATGACCCAGTTTATTGGGCACCCTTCATTATGTTGGATTAAAAAAGCTTGCGTCCGGAATAATTCTTTGGTAGAACAAAAACCGGAGTTTGAGTGTGATCTTTTGGTAACGGCGAAAAAACCTTCAAAGAGTCATACTCTTTTTCTATCGCTCGTTGTAAAGTATCATGAGCCATTCCATTTTTCCATACTTTGGAAATAACATACGACAGACGTCCATACATTGTACCATCTATCTTGCATTCAAAGTTTGATTCATAATCATTACAGGCACTAATTATGATACAGTCTGTTTCTTTTGAATGATGAGTCGTTGTGCGTAAACCAGTGGCGGGAAGTTCAAAAACGTCCTTGATCCCTCTAAATACATATGACTGCTGCACGTCATCCCTATCGTTAAAAACCCTCTGAGCATCGCCACTGTGACAGGCGTCAAATATGACCATAAGGCAGCCTTTGCGACCAATTCTTTGTTCAATGTCGAGAAAATAACTATTTAGTAAGTCATCAGTAATATGGTGCTCGCCTTTGTAGCCCGAGCCCAGCCAGTTAGGTGCTATTTGAGCATCAAAAGGGACAATCGACTCATCGTACCTATCACGCGGGTTACGTGCACTCTCGTCACCATCAATGTCAGTCATCCATTGACCGTGGCAGGAAAAATGGATGTATATTTCATCTCCAGGCTGACATAATTTAACAAAGTAATCCAACTTATTTGTAATAGCCAGATATGTGGCGTTAGACTCGTCTAAGCATACTATATCCTCTCTTTGAAAGCCGTTATTTAAAAGGGTTTTCAATACGATAGACTTGTCATTAGCAGCATGAATTTTTGTCCATCCGGATGATTCCGGATAGTCGCCAATGAATACAGTAAAGGCTCTTTTTCTTGCTTCAGCAGATAATGCTGATGTGAAAGCCAAGATAAAAACAACAGTTAATACTTTATTCTTTAGCTTCATCTTCAGCAATTCTGGCAATTTTATAATCGAATAGCTCATAGCTAATGTAGTAACCAAGATCTGAAAAAGGTGACACTCTATCAAGTGATATCATTCCTAAATAACTACTATTATCCCCACAAACAGAGAAATCTCTTAAGATGATACCCAAGCTGGGAATTCCCAATTTGTTAAATAACCTACCTGTCTCGGTCAGAGAACGTGTCAAAGATAAAGACTGAGAGGCGTTCTTTGCCTCTACTGTGTAGTTCGGGTGAGAAAGAGCAAAAGCGGTTGCGATGCCATTCATTAATTCATCAGCCTCATATTCGTCTAAAACACGGTCAATTTCTATGTTTACCTCATAAACCCGATATGACTTGGACGAAGCATAAATCCTGATTCTAGTAGGGTGATTGGCGTAGTTCCCTTCTAAGATTGCAAAAGGCGTAAAGCCTCTGGTATAATTCTTAAAAGTCATTTTTTTCTCGAGTTCGAATCCTTTTGTTTTGAACTGCTTGATACAGTTATGGAATTCTAATCCGAGAGGAATGTCAACAAACGAAAACGGGCTATGATAATTATCAAGCGAACTGTTGGGTACAATGGGTGAGCTCCTGAGAGCATTTTGCTTATGTTCTATTTCTTCTTTTCTTTCCTTCTCTGCTTTCTCCTGTTTTTCGCGTTGCTCAGTCTCAATCCTGTTTCTTCTGAAACCTTCGGGGTCATCAATGATTGTTTGCAGGCGCTTCTTATCTCGATCAAGAGCGTCGTAACGACCATAGATACAGGTTATATACATTTGAATATAATTGGCAGCACCGGTTATTAAGACTAAGTATTCGCTGTCAAAAATCGTGTTCTGCCCCTTTAAATCCAGATACTTAATTGAATAGGATAAATCATAGATACTGACCCATGGTTCGTCTTTGGGATCTTTACTTCTGACATTATAATTTGCCGGTATCACGGAAACCAACATATCAGGAAGTGCTGATAATTCTTTATCCGCCTGTAGGAGAGCCGGGGAGATCTTCGTGTCCCAATACTCCTTTGAAACAGACTCAACGCCATCATTCATCATTGCTATTAGTGGCCGGAGTATCCCCGCCAGCTTCGCTTGTGATGATTCCATGGTGCTAATCGCGACTTCCCCCGTAGCTACAAGTTTAGAATAATCAGTAGGTCTAGCTCCAAGCAATAAGCAAAGAGCTATTATGGAGGAAATAATTCTAAGAATATTAAGAACATGTTTCATCAGGTAGCGGCGCATTGACTACTACAACTTATCTAACAATTCTTTTGCCTTCTCTGAATAAGCGCCTCCATTATTGTAAATCTTATTAAGCGCTTTTTTCCCGGAAAAGTAGCGCCCGCGGCGCAACTGGCATACAGCTTCCAAAAAGTCAAGTTCCTGTGCTTCAACTTCAAGACTCTCCATGTAGAGTTGGTCATCATACATGGGGTTTTCCAATTCCTCTTTTAGTATTTTTCGGCTTTCTTCAATTTTTGAGATTGCCGCCTTATTCTCTTTTCTTTCCATTAGAGCCTCAATCTCAGACGAGCCCTTTATCCCGGTGGGGAACTCGTAACCATATCCCACCTTTCGTGCGTCATATCCGAAATATGCTGTCGTGCATGCTGCGAAAGCGACGCATGCCGCAGCCGCATATGAGACCCATTTTCCTGATTGAGCCCAGTTAATACGATGAATGTTGATAATGTTTTTGGGCTTTTCGGCCTTAATGCCCATTTTTTGCAGGTCTCGTTCTACATCCGTTAGTCTAGCATCTAATTCAGCATCGATGATTCTTGATGGTTCAGACGTCTTTCCCATATTCTCTAAGGATAACTTGAGATCGGCAGCCTGGCTTGATTTCTTTACTGCGTGAGCCAGCAACGCTAGCTCTTCATATCGCTGACGCAGAGAATCATCCGTCGCAAGTTCGCGCTCAAAGGCAGTGCGTTCTTCGATGGACATCTTATTCCGAAGATACTCTTGAATCCTTTCAAATTGTTCTATTTCGGTATTCATGGCAGTCTATTCTTGAGCGTTTTTCCATGCGTTAAACATATTCAGTAGAGCTTTGTGGCATTTATACCTTTTACTCTTTATAACATTGGTGTTTGCGAAATAACCGTCAAAAGACTCGTATATTTCATTATCAGTCATATTATTATACCACGTCGCTCGCAATAATTGATTGCAAGGGAATCCTAACTCCTCATATTTTTTTTGTAAGAAATCAGACCATTCTCGAAGCCTCTCTGCATAATCACTTTCGTCATCATACGGAGTTATCTGCTCCTTTCGTTGGAACGAATAAAGAGCTTCATTAATGCTTTTTGCCAGTTCTTTCTGTTGTCGCTTGCTTTGAAGAGGGAATAACTTCGTGTCTTCCTCGCGTTCTTCATCTTCAACGGTATCAGCAGCGGACCTGCGTTTCTTGAAAACAGGTTCGCCTTTCTTTAATTTGAAAATCTTTGCAAGACTTCTAGATTCTTCTCTTAGTTTGTTCACACCTATCCCGATAACATATGATGATAGAGGACAGGTAAGACCATCCTCAGTTAATCTGCCATCAATAATCTTGGACCAAAGTTCCATAATGGAATCCTGATATAGATCCTCTATTGATACTTTCGTGTACGGATAGTGCTTGTGAAAATATGCCTCAAAAAGAACTTTGAACTCCTTGTGGAAGCGCAGAAAGGCGGTATTGTCACCAGCAAAAATGCTTTTCAAAAACTCTTGATCTTCCTTCATTTGCAGTAATACTGATCAACGGATACAAATTTACATTTTTTGGCTAATAATTCAAAAACGACAACGAATAACGTACTTATTCATCACAGAATTAGTCGGCCTAGTGTTATGTAATGATACTTTTTATTAACGAAATGTTTCACCGTCAAGACATTTTAGTAACTTTGTGAGATAGAACAGATAAAACCGCATATGTCAAAAGCATTCCTAATAGTCCTCCTTATACTCGTTGTCCTGTTTTTGCTCCTGTACCCGTTTCTTGGAGCACTGATAAAGGACAAGCGGGAGTTGGCAGACACAAAGCTGGCAGACAAGTTCCCTATCTTCTTCAAAACAATCAGTAACGGATTGTTTGATGGCCTGGGTAAAATCCACGAATTCGATGATAATCCTCGGGCTGTCAACATGATGTCGACAGACCCAGCACGCCAGAATATGATTGTACATTTCCTATATAGTACGGGGAATATGATTATGGAAGTGGGTTATAAGTACTTTCAGCAGGAATTGCGTTTTCAGTATACGGCCAAAGGGCTCAGGGATGGTTCCACATTTACACAAAGAGACCAGGCTAATGCTTTTGTCGCAGTGGCTCAACAGAAGATCCGAGAGCATCAAGCCGAAGTTACTAAATTAAAGAATCCTGACCAGATCGTTAAACGGGTTGTCAGTGATCCCGCATTCGATGACGATGACCCGTTATCAATGATTGAGCGTTCTTACGGAGATATTACAGAAGAACAAAAAGAGGCTGTAATGTGTGTGGGGTATTTGATTGCTACTGCTAATGGCGAGCCCGAAAGCGCCTTTACGCAGAATCCGGCAGCCCAACAAGAGTTTAGGTATTTGAATATAGCATGGGCTAACTGTAAGCTACGACTTCAGAAGGAAGGAGAAGCCGGAATCCTGTCTCGTCTCACGGGACTAAAAGAGAACGATTTCGGCATGCTGGAACCATTCTTTTCGGCAATGGTTATGTCTTCGCGTACGAATTTACCTGATGAAGAAAAGATTGACAAACTCTTTAGTTGTATGGAGTCGATTGGTATCTCTCAGAGTAAGTACGAGGAGATAGCAACAAAGAACCGTCTTCTTATGCAGATGTTTTCCGGCAAGCAATGAGAAAACTGTCTGTCATATTAGTTGGGCTATTGTTTTCCATCCCTGTGATTGCTCAGAAAAGGGCAATTCTGATAGGCGTATCCGATTACCCGGAAGGAAGCGGTTGGTGCAAGTTGAATGCCCATAATGATGTGACGCTTCTTAAGGACGCCTTGGCTCCCGAATGGGATATTATAACCCTTGAAGATGGGAAAGCAACTCACGATGGAATTGTATCAACTCTAAGGAATGCCGCTATCACCGTATCATCAGGAGACACCGTACTCATACATTTCTCTGGCCATGGACAGCAGATGCTTCCGATAGAAACAGATTCTCGCCATGATCCAGATATGCTTGACGAGGCGATAATCCCATACGATGCAAAGAAAGACTGGTCTCCTGACTATACGGGCCAGAATCATATACGTGACAACGAATTTGGTGACCTCATCGAGCCTATACGAAATAATGCCGGAGTCAGTGGGCTTGTCGTTGTTGTCCTCGACGCCTGCCATAGTGACTCAATGCAAAGGATTCCCGATTCGGCTGGAGGCAGCATTATCGGTTATCGCGGGACTGCCGACATTTTTGGGCGGAATATAACGGCTGATGAGGAGAGGAATCGTTATAAGCGTGACACCTCGAGAGTTATTGTTGATAATAATGCATCTGTTGTCTATCTTAGTGCTTGCCAGGCATATTCGAGAAACGCAGAAATTACAGACCCTGAAGGGGTTGGATATGGCTCATTGTCTTATGCTGTTGCCGGAGCCCTTAAAGAAGGTGGAATAAGAGATATAAACAAATTTTTAGATTGTGTCGTTGTGGCAATGGACACACTGGTTCCATATCAGTTTCCAGGAATACGCGCATCATTTGATTATCAAAGGCCAGTTATATCCAAGGACGTTAAGCCTCAGGTCAATACCTCTGAAGATAACAAAGGCGCACATTTGAAAGCCTATATGATTGCCATTGCGCTTGCTTTGGCGTTATCGCTGTTTATTGTTATATGGAGAAAGAAAAGAGTGTAAGGCAAAAAGGTATTGAAGAGACCGATGCGAGAAACCTGAACACAACATATAAGATTATGTTGTGTGTCTTCTTCTGCTACCTTTTTCGGATCTCCATAGGGGGGCTTTCGCAGATTCGCAAAGTACTTATTCCTGGCATCTTGCAGTCAGATACACCGACCCTCTTCTTTTTGCTGTATTTTGATTGGGCTCTTTGGATTGTGTTTGGCATCTGGGCAATTATTCTTGCGTTGAAGGGATCGCGAAGTGCAATCCCGTGCTTGAAGTTATGTTTGCCTTTCCACTTTATTGCCTTGTGCTTCAATGGAATAACCAGAACATCAAATCCAAGTCCTGGCTCCATCGTGTTCCTTCTACTAATACTTGGGTTTCCACTAATCTTCTTTATCTACCTGTGTGTATCCAAGACGATTAAAGAAGAGTACCCTAAAGAAGAAAGACGTCTGGGATTTCCGGGAACAATCGGAGTTCTCTTGTACGTCCTGCTGGGTTTAATCCCCGGACAGATAATTGTTTCATCCGTAAAGAAGGGAATCGGTGCGAAGAAGATTGATATAAGCCAAATTGAGCTACACGATAATGAAATGACGGACGGGCGTGCGATATTCGCGCCCAAGAATACGTGGCAACTTGATTCAATTGCTACGCCTCTTACAACTGAAGATGTTTTCTGGTTTCACGACACAATTAGTAATTCCATCATTATTGTGACGTGTTCGACCGAAGAATATGAGCCATCTCGGCACTTTTATATTCTTTCAATAACAGAGCACCAGCCGTTTGATCCCTTATTGTTTAAAGGTGAAGTCGGCCACGAACAGTATGAAACAGCCGACGCTGTCGTTTTCATCGACCAGTATCAGTATCAAATGGATTCGACGTTATTCTACTGGACGTATGCGTCACGATTGGGAAAGAAGGTGGGGAAAGGTATCAGCTTATCCATTATTGAAAGAGACAGCTTAATGACCACAGCTAAAGATGCTGTGGAGTTCCTGGAGAATACTACTTTTGAAGTGAGAAGCAGACTATTCAAAAAAGATTGAATAGACCAAAAATACAACGACAACAATGCCTATGAGATAAACGAGCCAGCCCAGACCATCCCTAAAGAAAAGGAGAATCAGTCGTTCATACAATGATTCCTTGATCGATTTCTTCTTTACCAGGCAGTCATATATGACAAGAAAGATTAGTACTGCCACAATAAGCAGTAATATCTCTCTAACTAATGGCATCCAGGCGGTTTTCATAGTGCAAATTTAGTATAATGATGGCAAATAGCAGTCAAGAAAAAAGAAAAAAGCGATTAAGAGTTTTGGAGGAGACACAAAGCGCTATGGGATGTTATCTCTATATGACACTCTGTATCGTCGTGTTTGTCCTGGTGATAAGTGCCGGTCTTTTCTTGGCTGAATGGCTATTCCCAAAGACCGTACATATCTTTAACTATAATCTCTCTTCTCGTACATTCGTTGAACTGAAAGCCGCACATAAATACAAGGCAGCTGCCGATTTCTATGAGCAGAAGAAGGAGATACTTACCTCCTACAGCAACAAGTATGAGAATATGTATGAAGTGTACGATTGCTATAAACGAATCGGTGAATACGAAAAGGCTGAAGCCATTTTGCGTGATATCTATAATCTCAAGTACCGGACCGAGAAAGAACTGGAAGAGATTGAAAAGGTTCCATGGCAGAAGGACTTCTTCAGATTCAGTGTCGCAAAAGAATTCTTCGACTTATATGAAGAAATGGGTGATAAGGAAGGACAAAAGCACTATTATACCATTATGCATGAGTGCATGACTCCGGAAGTGAAAGGCAAGGTAGAGGAGTTTCAGAATAGTGAAGGGCTGAAGGGTAATATGCCCATCGATAAACTGACGCTTATCTACGACTTGAAGATGTTGTATCTTGAGTCACCGGATGAAGCCATAACCCAAATGGTTGACTTCTTGAATGAAGTCAACGGGACAAATGAGTTTAAACCATCATTCATCTTGAGGTGTATGAATCTGCTCATCAATTGGTCTATAGAGCACTATGGTATTTTACCTGCATACCCTCATGTTAGCAATACCGTTGAATATGCCCTTAATACAGATTCATATAATCCAGATAAATCTGAGTACGGTAATTTGTCTGACATCTGTTACAAGGTTCACGATATCAAGAACAGCAAGCGCTTCTACACCATCTACACGACATATCTGAAGGATAACACTTCCGAGGATGACCCGCTGTACATCGACAACCGGGTGAGGGGATTCAAATTCCTTGAGGCAGAACAGAATTGGCCAGAGCTGGAATCCCAAGTTATCGACTGTTGTACCAGTCTCCGTGACCTTCTTGGAAAGAATCTGCAGACTATGAGTGAATCCCAACGGGAACATTTCGTTGACCTCCTTGACGGGCCATTTGACTATGCAGCCAACCTACTTTACAATCATCCATCCGATGCACTTGCTTCTCTTTGCTTTGAGAATTCTATTTTCATGAAGGGGCTGTTGCTTCGTTCCAACCGGGAGATCGCAAATAAGATTCAGAACAGTGGTGATGCATCTTTACTGGCTAAATATGAACAATTGCTGGAGTACCGGAAGGAACTTTCTTACCGGGAAGGTCTTGGTAATGTTGGTAACGTAATCCGGATGAGCAGTCTACGCAAGGACATTGACGCGCTGGACAAGGAACTCGCTATATCTTGTGAAGACTATCGAATTGAACAGGAAAATGCATTGGCAAGCATCAAGACTATTAGTAAGTCCATTGCCTCGGGCTCTGCGATTGTCGACTTTATCCAGACGGATACTGATAATCTTCTCGCACTGATTCTCACTAGCGAGGGGAAAGTCAAATCTATCAACCTGGGGACAAGAGCCAAAATCGTGGAGGTGTTCTCTCTTGATCCGGGCCGTGACTATACAAACCCTAGCCTTACTGACATGGTCTGGACTCCAGTTGAACAGTTCTTGTCGGGCATTTCTGATATATATTACACGGCCAATGGAATCTTTAATTCCATTTCTTTCCAGGCGCTCGGTCTTGGCGGGAGGAGTCATCTGCTTGACAAGTACCAGTTCCACCTGCTTTCCAACATAAGCAATATCATAAATGTCCATGACGATCGTTCTACACCTTCTGGTCGCTTGCTGTTAGCTATGTGGGGTGACGTGGATTACGGCGGAAAACAGGAAAGCGAGGATAATGCTGAGTCGGTATATCGCGATATCGAGCGCGGAGAGACTCTACGGCACCTGACCTACTCAAAGGATGAAATAGATGCCATTCAAGCTATTGTTGAACGCAATAACGGGACGGCCATTGTCTTTACCGATACTTTGGCGACTGAGGCATCCTTCCGATCCAGGGCAGGGAAGAAGGACAATATCCTGCACATCTCCACTCACGGTTTCTTCTCAGAGGACGATGCCCACAAAAAAGATTACAATCCGATGTACAATTCGGGACTCTTCTTTGCCGGAGCTGATTCCACCTGGAACCGTATTGATACTGTTTTCGTTTCCTCCGCGATGGTTGATGACGGAATCCTGCGAGCAGACGAAATTCAATATCTGGACTTTTCTGGTTGCGATTTGGCCGTACTATCTGCCTGTAAGACCGGTCTCGGTCAGAGCAAGAATACAGAGGGCGTTTACGGCCTGCAAAGAGCCTTCAAACTCGCAGGTGTGGACAAGATTCTAATGAGCCTTTGGAGTGTGAACGATAAGAGCACAGCAGAATTCATGCAAGTTTTCTATCGCTACTTCTATGGTGGACTATCAGCAGAAGAATCATTGTATAAAGCCCAGTGTGATTTTTACAGAGCCAATAGGTCTCCGTATGATTGGGGAGCGTTCGTTCTTCTATATTGATACTCGTCCTAAAGTTCAAGAACGGAGCAATTCAAGGATTCCATCTGGGGAGTTTAAAACCAGATCTGGTCCTGATGCAACCAACAAAGAACGTTCTTTCGAGCCCCATAAGCATCCTACGCTTTTTATCCCCGCAGTTTTCGATGCAATGATATCAATAGCCCTATCCCCGAAACTAATGGTGTTTTCGGGGACTGAACCCATGGAATGCATCGCCTTTATCATTCCATCGGGCGAGGGCTTTCTGATAGCATCGTGATAACCGATGACCGTTTTAGCCGGGATAGAGAAGTAATCGATCACCTTCCTCACATATGTAGAAGGAGCCGTACTTACGATAGATGCTTCTATCCCAGATTTACGGATGAAATCGAAAACTTCAGGCATTCCATTGTAGAGGCTGAATCTGGGTATCATTGAGTACACCAGGGGCCAGTTTCTCCCTTTCCTGGCCTCCTCCGCGATGGATGAATCCACTAGCGTGAGGTCAAGGTCGAAAATAATACTCTGCATGCCTGCTAAAAAAGGGACAGTTCAATAACCTTTCCTTCTGACTGAACCTCAGTTGACTTTTGAGGCGTCTGGCATAAAGAAGAGACAAGTGATCCGATGCCGTTCCCTTTCAAGCTTTTCGCACCTTTGTTGCGGATTAGCTCAATATTTCCGGATATCTTTCCAGGGTCGATGTAGCCCTTATATTCTACTGCATATACTGGCTTTCCGACCGCGAGAGCGGCATGGACAGCATGCATAGTACCTCCAACAATACCGGTCTGGACCACAATCACGGCATCGGCCAGTGCGGCCTGGAAACGGTCTCTCGCAACTAACTTATAGCGATCAACACCGCTGCCTATAGGGTATTCAGACATCAGTACACCACCACGGGCAACGATTTCTTCTGCAAGAGACGCATTCTGAGGAGGATAGACCGTATCCAAACCGTGAGCCAAGAAAGCAACGGTTCTTCCCCCCTCGACCGCTAAAGCTCCACGGTGACCAGCGGTATCGCATCCTATCGCAAGTCCACTAACGATGCTTACACCGTTTTCTGCCAGTCGGGAAGCGATGAAGCGACCAGCTTTTTCTCCTTCCAGAGTTGGCTCTCTCGTACCAATAATTGCCGCAGCGGGACCACATGTAGCGGAGAGATCACCCTTGTAGAACAAGAACAAAGGTACATCGGGTTTCCCTTCTTCGTTGGTCGTGGAAAGCAGCCTTTCCGGGAATTCGGGGTCAAAGCGTGTGACCATCTTGATGCCGAGATCTTCCGATCTCTCCAGCAACTTGACTGCACGGTCATATGCATTACTTAAGAAGGCCTGTGAAGGGATGTTCTTAATCCTTTTGAGCAATCCGGCATCTCTAACATCAGTTATGATATCAAGATATTCCTGAGGTGTCAGCGTCTTGATATTGGACGCGGACAGATAAGCGGCAACGGCCTGAATATTTTTGGAGCCAAAGCCCTTCCACTCCTTTAAGGTAAGGAGGAATTCGTGAGGAATAATCATCTTGGAATCTCTTTACAAAGTTAACATTTTTTGCTCAGATTAGGCACACTGAATCTGATAACCGGCTGTAGCATTCTGAAAAACAGGATTGTACGTCCGGGCGACGGTCAAGGCAACCACTTCGCGGGCACCCTTTGCCAGAAGTCGGCTAGCGGTTCCCTTGAGAGTATTACCCCGCGTGACAACATCATCGATGAGAATGACTTTCTTACCGCGGAAGAAATCCGCGTTAAAAGAGAACTCAGAAGCCGGATCAACCTGTTTCCCGGAGATGTGCCCAGATGCGCCGTCGGTCTCTTTTGAAATGGCGGTATAAGAGCAAGTGACCCCAGTCATGCTCTGGAGGCGGCTTGCCACATTAGCATAGCGGAACTCTGTCTTGGCTTTGGTGGAAGCCGGAACAAAACAGACCACGCAGTCGTCGGAAGCGAGCTGACGAATACCCTGGGCAAGACCACGGAGAATGCGAGGACTGCAATTCCCGTCCTTGAAGTGCCAGACTTCGTGTCTGTCCATCCAATCTTCTTCAGTGGGGCAATAGCCATAATTCTGGGCCGAAACCGGAACGTAGTTGAGTAAATAATAAATGTTCATAAGGCGATGTGTTTTTTTATTTGTTTTGGGAGGGAGTTGTTCCCGCCCTTCACATCTTATATGAACAGAATTACGATAGGTAACCGGCGGAAGAAAAGAAATTTGTTAATTTTGTGAACAGATTTCAAATGTGTGTCTATATGCTGAAGATTATTCTCATCTTTGCCGGTGTAATGTTGCTATATTCGTATGGCAAGTTTAAGTTCAAGTCCTATCCCGACAAAAAGTTCGCAGATTATTGGAAGGGAAGGATGACTTCAGATTCGAATGACGTTCATGTAATGCTGACGACCGCGTCTGCGTTGACTCTTATTCAACAGTACAGACAGGCGGCTGACATCTACGAAGAGATTCTTAATAACCCAGTAAAAAAAGAATCACTTTCCCCTGACACATTGGAGAAAGTGAATATGAATCTGAAGTTTTGTTACAAACCTCTTCCGTGGTCATCTAAGTGTAAAGACCATTCTATCTTTAAATATGCTCACTTCTTTATGTTAAGAAGATTCGGGAATAGAAGATACCATTTCATTACAGATGAGGATGTCCTCGAATACAACACATGGTCTGACACCATTGGGGGACTATAATTATAAGGTTGTAAAAAAGAAGGCTTCAGAATTGCAGCCTAAAGTCTTTTCGCCTTATTAATATCCTTCATATTCAACGTCATCACCAGGTTTCTAGCCCCACCTTTCTCATAGAAGTACACGCGGAACACCTGCCCGCGCGTGAGCGCCAGTTTGTCAAAGGTAAACACCATGCGCCCCACCGAAGAAGGAGCCACAACGCCCATTCCGTAGGCAGCCCTGGGGAACACGCTCTTCTCATATTGCAGTCCGCGCCGCCCGCGCCGGGAACTCTCCACCGCAAACCTTGGCGTAGAAAGCTCATAGCTTACGGCCGATTTGTTCTGTACGGACACTACCATATACAGCACATCGTTCCGGTAAAACAAGTTCTCGCACAGAATCTGTAATCCATAGCCGGAAACGCCGATGTGATACAGTTCCTGGCGCATTGCTGCTACTTCTTCCAGGGCCATCGCACCGGCCCTTCCAGGAAAAGATGAAAAAGAAAAGGTGGTATCCTGCGGAGCAGGGGAGAGACTCCCGGCGAGGCCGGGAGTGACGGCCAAACCCCGTGTGTCTACCTCCAGCCTTGAAGGATGCTCCCGATAGGCCACCCAAAACGTATGCATCGTACCATTCGTCTCCAGGCAGGATAGGGAAGTGCAAAAGTCAAACGGCTCCCGGGCGCGAAGGGCCACAAAATCCTTGGATCCTTCCACAATCTTGGCCACAATATCCCGCGACCCCAGATTCACATACTTCAGTTCGGAGGAAAACCGCACATGTACGGTCTGTGAAACCGAAACAAAAAGGGTATCCTGGGCCTGTGCTTGGCCGATTTCGGAGCATAACCACCCAATCAGTAAAAGCAAAATAAACCTTTTCATCGTCTTTCATTTTTAACCAGATAAAACTCATACCCGCTGACTACGGAAACAGACACTTCGCCGGTGGCCGATTTAGCGATGGTTGCACCCGTCCGTAAAACGGTATTCGCCAGGTCTCCCACCAGCCCGCCGAAGGTGCGCCCGGCCGTGGCAATGGCATCGTCAGAGGCCTTCCGGGCATTCTTCGCGGCCGATGTCTCCGGGCAGTAAATCCCGGGCAAACCGTCGCTGTCGTACGCATCCAGTGCCAGCGGAAGAATCCTCCCGTTCAGCTCCAGCGACCGCACGGAAAGCTCCAGCCGGTCACCAATCTTACAGATGGCCTGGAGATGCGTATTTGCCGGTATCCGCACGCTTCCATCGGCATAATCTTCCAGCAATCTTACCGTCACGCGCTGCCCGGACTTAATCTTCTGGTCCCGCACAAACATGCAGCGGAAAGGCCGCATACCGTAGCTTACGCCCTCTGACGGGTCATCGTCCAAATAGGAGATAATCCCGTCGGATGAGCTCATAGATGAAAGGTCTATAGAGTGGTGCTTTTCCGGAGTATCTTCGGTCACTGGCGTTTCCTCACTGACCGGACTTCCTCCAGAAAGCACATCCCGCACCATCTTGGCCCGCTTGCGGTCGTACTCAAGTTTCTCTTCCTGGCTCAATGGCCGGGAAGGACGAGTGACCGAAGATGCTCCGGAATGCTTCACCGGAACGGCATCAGAAGTGCTCGGCGCAGCCCCGAACACCCTTTCCACCGAAGACGCCCCACCCGAAGGTGCAGGAGCCCCGGAAACCGGCACAGAAGGCCTACTGGCGTGAAGAGAATCCGAAACCAGTGATATCTCCTCATCGCCTGCGGCAGACAATTGCTCAAAATAACTCTCCGTGCTCCCGCGGTACACCTTGGACTTGCTGTCCTCCAAAGAGGCCACGTCTCCATCAGGAATCACTACCGGCACGGAGCCGGATGCCGTGGGTGCTGGTCCTGAAGGCCGGAATACGGACACAAGCAGAAATACTACCAGCCCCACCACCACAATGGCAAGGCCGCCGAACAAATACCATTTCTTATTCGAGTCTTCCATATCAGAACAGCATTACATAGGCCCTGTACAAATACACCAGCGCAGCCCCAAGGCACAAAGCAACGCCGCAATATACCAGCGCCCGCGCAAGGGGCGAATCATTCCGAATCTCTTTCATCGCTTCCGGGTCTCCGTCAAATCGTTACGCACTACCTTGAACTTCTCTATCAGCAGCCCGTGGGGGTTTACATCGCTGCGGCGTCCTTCCAACACCTGGCACGTGGAAACAAACGCATACTGAGAAACCGTGCTTTCCCGTACCACGTACTGCCGTGCATACGTCTCCACCTGCCAGGGATATCCGTTCCCCACAAACCGCACGGAATCCACGATCATCTGCTGGGAAATATTGGCCGATATCAGCCGGGCATAGTATCCCTTCTCCGCTAGGTCCTGGGAGTATTCCCAAGCGCTTCGGTCGGCCAGATTGAAGGCCCGGTCCAAGTTCTCCTGGATGGTCTGCTTCTGGGGAGAAAGGGTGAACATCAGCTCATGGAAACGCGTCACATGGTCGCGGATTTCTACATCCTTGGACATGATGGCATCGGTCTGCAGGGCCAGCAGAAGGCTTTTCCCCTGGTCCAACACATAAATCTTCTGCCGCTGCTTCTCAGCAAAGGAGAGCGCGGAAAGCCCCACTGTCAGGGCAAAGATTAGCGACCCTCCCACCGCAATCAGTGTGAGCCGGGAGAGCTGCTTAAAGGACTTTTCAATGTCCTGTGTCATCGATAAAATCTTATTCATAGTAACTTACTTGATAAAGCGTTTCAGGGTAAAGGCCTTCTGGGCATTCTTGGCCATTGCGCCCGTTACGTCCGAGGCACCGGCCGATGTGATAACCCAGTTTGAAAGGGTAGGGATGGCCAGCAGCGTCAGCAGGAGCATCACATCCAGCAGAATAAGGTGCACCGGAAAGGCAATCTGGTCGCCCAGGCCGGACCGCCAGAACTCGGCCACCATGGCATCCTTCAGCTTGAAGTTCACATAGTCCACAATGGCCGCCATAGGAACCCAGAAAGAAATCTGGATATACCGTGCCACCCAGGTGGAAATGTTGTTTACATAGCCCGGCATCAGTGCCAGGGCAAAGACAAATGGACCGATGAGTCCAAGAATGATAAGATAGATGCTGCTGATTCCCATCAAGACCCACTGCACCAGCTTCACCAGAAAGGACAGTATCCAGGAAATGGCCGTGCCGGCATTCCCGACCACCTGGCCAATCTTCATGCTGACAGCGGTTTTAATGGCTGTCCATGCATTCTGCCACCAGGAGGTCTTCCTGCCGCCTTCTACCGCCACCTCAGTGACAGCCTCCAACACACCGGAGGTTTCCCCGGAGAGCCCGCTGTCAGTCTCGGAGGAAGAGGTACGGGACATCTCCTGCGACAGCTCACCGGCAAGGGTATTCTCGCTTCGGCTCCGCTCAACATCGGCCAGGGCCTCGTTGATTTTCCCCGTAATGCCGCTGGTGTCATTGTCCACCGATGCTGTAATTGCCTTGGTGACCCAATGGGTCAGGGAGTCAAAAGGAACCAGCACAAAACTGTAGAAGTTACAGGTGAGAAAGAGGATGATTCCGCTCCGTACAATGGAACGCACGTCCAGCCGGCCGAAAGGGTCGTTGAGCATCTTATTGTACCACCAGAGCAGCGATATCATGGCCGCCAGGCACGCAATGGAGCAGGCCAGCGAATAGATGGCGCTGTGGTCACCGGTAAAGATGCTCATCTTGATGTTCTGGAACAGTTCCGGGTAATTCAGTCTCATAGCTTGTCAGTATTTGATTTTGAACGACTCCTCCAGGGAGTCTATGGTGCCTGTGATGGCCTCCGCCGCATCAATCACCTCATAGGAGCCTTTGATATGGGTATACATGGCCGCATTGGCTTTGGATATCTGGCGCGAACAGTCATTCAGGCCTTTCAGCCTTTCCTCTTCGCTTACCTGGGACTTCCGGTCCAGGAACTCACGCGCCCGTTTTACCTCACGCGAGGCATAGAGCAGGTACTGGAATCCCTCGTTCATCAGCGAACGCGTCTGGTAGTAGCTCATGGCCGAAGGATCCACCTTCCGAAGCCTTTCGGCGTATCGCGTCATCATCCGGGCCATCATCTCGTAGTTGTTGGCAATCCGGATGACCGACTGGGCCTTGTACAAGTCTCCGCGCACCTCACGGTAACGCTTGTCCATCTCCTGCAGGAACTCCAGCTGCTCTTTGGCAACGCCCAGGTTCGTCAGGAACTGCTCGGTATTCAGTACCATGTTGTCTCCGTCCTGCAGGAAGGAAAGAACGGCCTGCGCCAGGTTGCTGGCATCGAAAGTGGCCCATTGGGCCGATGCTTTTGGTGTGCTCAGCATAAGGCCAATGAAAGCAGAAAATATGAGAGCTATTCTTCGCATACCAGCTTCTTAATTGCTTCAATGTAACTGCCGCCGCAGGCCTTCACGGCCTCCGCCAGTCTGATTTTGTCTTTCTTGGCCGACGAGAAAGCCCAACGTTCTTCCGGGCTCACCTCCAGCCGCATCACAAAGCTCTTCCGGTTGCCCAGGTTGAAGAAGACCTCGCGTCCGGCGTCATGCACGGTACCCGTCACCCCCGACCCGATCGGGGGGCTGTACCGGTTCAGCGATAGCACCATGCTCTTGTCATCCTCGCTAAGGCTCAGCTGCGCCGCCAGTTCCTCAAAACGGTTCACGTACCTGGTCTGGTCCAGCAGAATCTTCACGCCGGAGTTCTCCACAATGGTATCCTTGATAATGGGGGAGGAGATGATGTCCTTGAGCTCCTGTGTCACCACCACGGCCGAAGTCCGGTGCTTTCGCGCCGTCTTCCACAGCTCCATCATATAGCTGGCCATCTGGGTGCCCATAATGGCTTTCCAGGCCTCTTCGATGACCATTACCTTGAAGTCGGTGTTGGAGCGCATCTTCTCGCCGAAGGCATCCATAATCACCAGTGTGGTGATGGGGTAGATGATTTTATCGCCCTTGATATGGTCAATCTCAAAGACCACGAAGCGGTCGTTCAGGATATCAATGCTCTCACGGGAATTCAGAAGGTACCCATAGGTCCCGCCGGTTACGAACTGCCCAAGGGCTATCATGTAGCTCTCGAAGTCGAAGTGCTCGGGACGGATCTTGGCCTCCTTCAACGTCTTCCGGAACACTTTGTCCAGGAATGCATAGTAATCGTCAAACACCGGATCCTCGTCATGCCCGGCTCGACCGGGCATCTTTTCCCAAGCCAGCAAGAATTCAACGATACTCTGCTTCAGGAATGTGAGTGCCGTGGTGGAAATGGCCTCCTCATTGTTCTTCCACAGGGTAGCCATCAGGGTGAAAAGGAAGTCCATCGCTTCGGAATCCTCCTCGGAGAAACGTTTCACGTTCCGGAACGGATTAAAGGAAATCGGCCGTCCTTTCTCAAAGGTATAGTAGGTGCCGTCCTTGCCGCCGGATTCTTCGCAGATGATGTGGCAGAGCGCCCGGTAGGAATCACCAACGTCAATCAGGAATTCGTGCTGTCCGGCATCGTAACAGCTCTTCAGGTATTTGTTCATGAAGAAGGATTTACCGGAGCCGGAAGGGCCCAGCAAGAATACATTGTAGTTCTCAATCAGGCCCAGTTCCATGGCCCTTTCCTGAATGTCAAAGCGTTGGGGGACCAGCCGCTGCCGGTCACTCATTTTTAGTACGCCGTCCGGAATTCCGCCGTCGAACCCGTCATATATGTTCAGGCAGAGTGCCGACGACAGCTCCATGGTCATATATTCGCTGTAGGCGAGGCCGGCCTCGTTGCCGGGGATGGCCGCCCAGAACTGGACAGGCGCATTGGACAGGTTCCGCACTGGAGTGATACCCATCTTGGAAAGAGCTGCTTCTACACCGCTGCCGCCGTCGGAGAGGATACTCACGTGGCAGCGTACGGTCTGCATCTGCTCGGTAGCTGCTTTTTCCAAATAGTCGTTGATCTCCTCAGCATATTTGCGGTTTTCAGCGCTGCGGGAACTCATGCTCTGCATCTGCCTGCGTTTGGTATCCAGGCTGCCGTGGATGTCCTTGATGGGTTCTTTCACGCAGAACCAGTTGACAATGTGCTCGCAGTTCAAACCCTGGCCAATCTCGCTGAAAAAGGACAGCATCACGTCGGAGTTCTCGGTGGACAGCTCAGCCTGGCGGCGGCAGGAACCGGCTTCCCCGGGCAGCTGGTCCAGGTCGGCAATCAAGTGGCATACCACCTGTTTGTCGCCAATCCTCAGGGCAGAAGGGGAGAGCGCGATATCACTCAGTACATCCGCCCCATCATCCGTGAAATTCATATAGTCTTGTAGGATTCCCGCATCATGCCCGGCACACCCGTCATGCCCGGCATGACCGGGCATTTCTCCGAATATATCTCTTTCCGTAAGCCGGGTGAGCTTGAGTAAGGAATTCCCCTGCAACATGGCGGCAAACAGTTCCGCAGCCGCTACGGCGCGGATAACGTGTTCGCGGTCAGGCATGCCCGAGCGGTTAATTCCAAGAAGGCCGCTGGAAGCACCGCGTACATTCTTCCGGGTGCTGAAGCACAGCCACAGCCGGCACTTGTGGTCCAGGTATTCCCGACCGTCAAAATGCCGTTCGTACGCCTCCTGAAGGAAGCCCTCCGTCATGCCCGGCACGACCGGGCATCTCTCTGCCTCATACCGTTTCTGCATAAACACATCCTGCTTGTGCACAATGGTATAGTCCGGCAGCAGGGCTATTGCACCTCGCAGCGAGGCTACCAGGGAATCGTATTTCTCTTCATTGCAGCGAAAAGCGGCCGGAAGTTCCACCTCCCAGCCCACGCAGATATCGCCGCGTTTACTCAGGATTATGCCGTCACCGCCGCTCATGACGGGGAAGTTGGCCCGGATATCTATCTTTTCCATATCTTGGTTCTTACGGTAATGAACTTGGGTATGCCCAATGATGCGAGTTTGCGGGAAAGGGCTTTCTCAGGATAGCGCTGCTGGAGCTCGGCGATGCTCAGGTAACCGACCACGCTAAGAATCAGCGTTACGGCCAGTCCGGCAAAGGTTCCTGCAATGGCGCCGCAGATAAGGCCCACAATAATACAGCTGACAAGGCCGGCACCCGCCACGGCAATGTATCTTCCTTTGATACCCAGCAGAGTGAAAGGCCGGTCCAGGTTCCTATAGATGACGTATTTCATAGGCCGATGAAATTTTTTAGGACTAGTGCGGCGATGATGCAAAAGACCATGCCTCCGCACCAGCCTAAGGCTTTGTTGGCGCTTTCCTGGTCGCCGGAGTAGAGTTTGATGCCCACGGTGATGAGGGATACAATGGCAATGATGGCCAGCACGGCAATCACCAGCTGATAGATGATGCTGCCTGCGCTTCGCACCTGGGTGTTGGCTTCATTGAGGAAACTGATGGCATCCTGGGCCATCATGTCGGCGGGAATGCCGGCCAGAAGGACGGTGGCCATTCCCGCAAATCGGTTTCTCTGAGTGTTCTTATTCATGTTTTTTCTTGGGTTTGTATCGTTGCATGGTTTCGTCTATCCGGAAATCTTCCTGGAGGTCGGGCGGTTCCTCCGGATGGGCCAGAGAACGGCTTTTCCGCTTACGGGGCCGCTTTCGGGGAGGCACCACGATAGGCTCCAGATGAAGCTGCGGAATGAAGTCCAGGGGTGATAATTCGCATCCTTTTTTCATGGTGCAAAAGTAGGGGGCTCTTCCCGGAACCAAAGGGAACGTGCAGAATGCGATTACTTGCGATTATATTGATTAACTTTGGCCTAATTTAAACTAAAACTATGAACCAGGAAGGATTGGAACGTCTTCTCAGGACCATGAGCCTGCTGTCTGGGAAGACTTATTACAGCATTGAAGCAGTGGCGGAAAGGGTACATGCCACTCCGCGCACGGTATACCGTTATCTGGACACGATGAAGGCAGCAGGCTTTGTCATTTCCAAGCGGCGGAAGCGCTACTATCAGGTGGTAAGCTATCCGGACGGGCTGGATGATATCAGTAACTGTGTGAATTTCACCGAAGAGGAGGCGTGTCTGGTCGAGCGCCTCATCAGTTGTCTGGACGACAGCAACGGGCTCAAGGGAAACCTTATGCAGAAGTTGGCCGCAGTCTACAAGGTGGCCGACATGGCGCAGTTTACGGTGAAAAAGGGAATAGGCTACACGATTGACCAGCTTAAAATGGCTATCAGTCAGAAGCGCGTGATCCGGATGATTTACGCGTCGGCACATTCTGAATGTCGGAGAGAGTATATCGTGGAACCCTTTGAGTTTGACACGAATTATGTGAATGTGACGGCGTATGACGCCCGCTCCGGTAAGAACAAGATGTTCAAGGTGGCGCGTATCGAGGAGGTGGTCCTTACGGAGGAGCAATGGACGGGGGAGAAGCTTCACGTGCACCAGGAAGCGGATGCGTTCCGGATGGCTGGACCTGAAGGAATGCATGTGGTGCTCAGGCTGTCGTTACGGGCACGGAGCCTGATGATAGAAGAGTATCCGCTCTCTGAAGCGGATATCAAGGAAGTGGGCAAGGAGTTTTTCTTTGACGGCTATGTACGCAAGGTGGAAGGAATCGGGCGTTTTGTGACTGGCCTGATTCCGGAAATCGATATCCTGGAAGGGGATTTCCTCCGGGAGTATGTTCACGGGCGATGTGCCGTGGGTTTGTCTAAGACAGTTGGTCCTGCCAGCCCAGAAGGACAATGAGGGGGAAGAGGAGGAACCAGAGGAGGGTGCGGTGTTTTCTTGTAGCCATAACTTTGTCAAAAATTAGTTTGGCTACGAATATATAGCAAAATTTCCGAGAAAAAGAATTTTGGCAAGGTAAAAGTTTGCTCTGTCATTCTGAGCGGAGCGAAGAATCTTTTTTTTCTTTTATCATTGTCATAGGTTGGCAATGGGGTATTTAGTTTTGTAGCCGGAAGCTACAAGACTACATACATTATGACGACGATTGAAGATGTGATCCGTATTGCGGTGAATGCTCACGATGGGCAGAAGGATATGGTTGGTAATCCGGCGATTAACCACGTGTTGGCCGTGGGGTAAATGGGTAAGACGGATGATGAAAAGAAAGCAGGATTCCTGCACGATGTGGTGGAAGACACGGAGATGACCATTGCCGATTTAAGGGCAAGGGGAGTGGAAGAGGAGGTGCTGTCCGCGGTGGAGTTGCTTACGCACAAGGATGGGATTTCCTATGAGGACTATGTGAAGGGGATTGTGTTCTTAGGGAACATGACGGCTATTCAGGTGAAACTGAATGACCTACATCATAATCTGTGGCGTGCAAAGCAGGCGATTGAGACACTGGACACGGAGACGCGAGAGAGGAAGGAGTTGCTGGATGAGATTCAGGAGATTGCGGTGAAGCATGATAAGGCGGAACAATTCATACAGAGGGAAATAATGCCAAGGCAGTGATGTTGGTTTTTGTTTGGAAAATTGTTACATTTGTACATTGTAACACCCAAACACAACCAATATGAACGAGAAGATGACGTTCAAGGCCATCCGCGTTCCTGAAGCACTTATGGAGGATATCAAGGTCCTTAAAAGTGCATATGAGGAATGCTATGGAAGAAAGATGACGTATGAAGATGTCCTTCGCCAAATGATGGCAAGCATTGAGGACGGAGATCCTGCTGTGTATGAAATGTACTGCGCCATGCAGACAAGCAGGCAAGAAATGCAGGAAAAAATCAAGTCCTTAAAGCAGTTATAAATCTATGTCGGCAAATCAGACTTATTCAGAAGGACAGCGTATCAGTGTCAGAGGTGAAGACTTTATGATTACTTCCGTAAAGCCTTCCGATGCCGGCGGATATATTCTATATACGAAGGGAACATCAGAGTTGGTAAAAGACCAGCAGTTTATATTTGACACGTTGATAGATAAGGATATCATCCAGATTGACCCTAAGAAGATGCACTTCATTAGGGATAATTTCCCTGGATATTCCTTTACGAAGCTTTACGTCGAGAACGCGATGCGTTGTAATCCTGTTTCTACAAACAAGATTACGATTGCAATGAAAGGAGCTTTCAATAATGCCGATTACCAGCTCACTCCTACAGTGAAAGCTTTCAAGCTTCCTCGCCCCCGCTTCCTTATTGCCGACGGCGTTGGTTTGGGTAAAACCATAGAGGTGGGCATCTTCCTTTCCGAAATGATAAAACGAGGGAAGGGGAAGCGCATATTAATCGTTGCATTAAAATCAATCCTTGCCCAGTTCCAGGAAGAGATGTGGAATCGTTTCGATATCCCGTTTATGCGACTGGATAGTTACGGCATAAGTAAGATTAAATCAAAGATTCCCGCCAACAAGAATCCTTTTGAATATTACGATAAAACCATTATCTCCATCGACACGCTGAAGCATGATGGGACCTTTAATAGCATTCTAGAAAAGACACACTGGGACATTATTGTAATCGATGAGTGCCATATTGTTGCCAACGATGACAGTCAGCGCGGAAAGCTAGCCCGTCTGCTCTCACAACAATGCGAGAGTCTCATTTTGACATCAGCCACACCTCACAACGGTAACCGTGAGTCGTTCGCAAATCTGCTTTCAATGATTGAGCCCACGGCAGTCCCTAAATCTGGGGAGTTCTCAAAAGAAAGCATACAAGATTACTACGTTCGTCGTTTTAAGAATGACATAGAGGACGAATCCGTAAGAAAGAACTTCCAAGACAGAAAGATTGTTTCTGATGAGGTATATCTTAATCCGCTTGAAGAGGAGTTCATGGGCCTTCAACAGTCGTATAAGGCACAGAAGGCTAAGGAGCAAGGCGTGAAAGGCGCCGATGTCCTTTACTCCATTGGTCTTTTTAAATCCTTCTTATCTTCTCCTGAAGCCGCTCTTGAAACGCTATCCAAGCGAATGGAGGACATATTCCGCAGTGGAAACTGCCCGGATGATGAACTTGTTCGGATGGAAGCTATCCTAAAGGAAATCATTGAAACCGGACAGAATAGCAAGTATCTTAAATTGGTTGATACTCTTAAGAACTTGAAATGGTCAGGGCGTCCATCGGACGAACGATTCGTCATCTTTTCAGAACGCATTCCTACTATCAAGATGCTGAAGGAGCGCCTGCTAAGAGACTTCAAAATTAAAGATGAAGAAGTGATTTGCTCTTTTGACGGTTCGCTCTCCGACGTTGAGCAAGAAGCGGTTATTGAGGACTTTTCGCGCGAAGATAGCAAGATAAAGATTCTCATCTGCTCCAATGCGGGCTCTCAAGGTGTGAATCTTCACTACTTCTGTAACCGTATGTTCAACTACGACATCCCTTGGTCGCTCATCGTTTTGGAGCAGAGAAACGGACGTATCGACCGCTATGGCCAGAAGCGCACACCCTATATTCACTATCTGATCGAGCGTTCTGCCATTGAAGGAGTTAAGGATGATTTACGTATTCTTGACATTCTGAAGAATAAAGAAGATGAAGTAAAGGCAACTCTTGGCGACGTTGGATCCGTTACCGAGTTGCTTGATCCGAAGAAAGAAGAAGCAATCATTACCCAGGCTGTTGCATCTGGCGCAGCAACCGGTGCTGGATTTGACGTTTTAAAACTTCTTGCTGCCGCAGGTGGCGATGCCGTAATGGGCAAGACTGCCGCAGTGGAAGAAAGGGAAATGGTCCAGGAAACGGTGTCTATATTTGATAGTGATATCGTTTTCTTTAAAGAACTTCTTACTTTCCTGGCTACAAAGGGAGAGTTGACTCAAGGTGATTTCAGCGTTGATATCCCCAATGGTTACCTCTCACTTAGAAATTCGCCCTATTTGGATAAGGTCTTGTTTGATATGCCAGAAGAGGCCAAGCCTAAGATTGGTGACGAGTTTAAGCTCTCCACAAGTCAGGCAAAGGTTATGGATTCAATCGAAAAATCAAGGAAGAAAGGAGGCGACCGGGATAAGTCGTGGACGGAATTCCAATTGCTTTACGACCTTCATCCTGCCATCCATTATTTCCAGACCTGTCTTGACTCATGCCTTGATAAAGACCAGGCTGTTGCAGCTAAGCTGACCGCCCTACCTCAAGGAACGGCTTGGTATATCTTCCACGGATCCGTATCCAACGGACTCGGACAGCAGATAGTCAGCGAATTCTTTGTCATTCCAATGAATGAAGATGGGACGCAGGCCGGCAAACCAGTGGCAGTAGAAGATTTCATTAAGAAATACCTTCAGAAAACGCTTTCAACGGCTACGATCACCGATGACGACATTCTCTGCCTAGAAGTTTTGCTCGCTGATGCTGTCGATAGCGCCATCGATAATTATATGGCAAAGAAGCAAAGCGAAATGGAAAAAACGATGGCCACAAAAAAGCAGGAGAATCTAGAGAAGATTGAAAACTGGCTGGCTGATGCAGAGCATGGTCAAATGCAATTGTTCGGCGCAGAAAGTATGCGCTTTGAAAAGAATATGAAGGAAATTCGCACGATTCACGACGAAAAGAGCCGTTACATCGAGGATATGAACACCTTGAAGGGTGACGCGTTTGTTCGTCCTTTAGCTGTTTTCTATAATTTCTAGGAGGAAGATTATGTACAGATTTATTCAAAACGAAGGTGATTTCTTCGCCCCTGGTTATTACAACGAAAACTTCAAGTCGAATGTCTTCGACCTGTCTGGATATGATAATGATGGTATTAAAGATATCATTAAGCGTTTCAGTGGTTTACGGGCTCAGTACGGTGATTTCGGAAAACTGATTCGAGAAAAACGCTTGCGGAAGAAAGATATCATCAAAGAAACCCACGCATTCAATTCTAAAGTGATGGAGTGTCTGGGTTATGATACCTCACCAGCATACGCATCCTGGATACAAGTAGATGATGAATCAGTTATCCCGGCCCGTTCTATTCTCCGCGACGGTAGTGGTAATGCCAAACTTGTCGTATTGGAGATGTCCGCTATGGTGAAGAAAGATGCCGATGATGAACCTCAGGGCCTATTTGAACAACATTATGATTTGCCGGACGGTACATCGATTGAGGGCAAAGTCCCGGAACAACGATATGTCTATTCTCTGTGGTCAGAGGTGATTGGGAAGGAACTCCCCGAAGGTTGTAAGATTAGCCCTTCCAAAATCAATGAGTGCGCCACAACCATTTTCCGTTTAGACGACCGGAGTCAGAGGCCCCAACATATTGTCATTTTCGCTGGCAACATCGTTTATCTGCTTGAGGAAGAGAAGTGGAGCCACGGCGCTTATCTGCGCTTTGATTTGGAAGAACTGTTCTCTGAGGCGCTCGTGGGGTCTTTCCGTGATTATTATGCCCTGTTCTATCTGCTAGCATCCAAGGAAGTCCTTTCCGGGGACTCTCAGATTGTCCTGATGGACAAAATAATGGAGGCTAGCTACAAGAATGCCTATGAGGTAACGAAGGACCTAAAACGTGGCGTAATCAAGGCGGTAGAGTTATTGGCAAATGAGGCCTTATACTACAAAAAGACCGTACTGAAAGAGGAAATCGATGAAACGGATGACCAGTTTGCAGCCAACGTAAAGGATGACTGTCTAACCATTATCTACAGGCTCCTTTTCATCTTTTATGCAGAAGCCCGTCCGGAGATTGGAATCCTTCCCATGAAGGACGAAATCTATGCTAAGGGTTACTCTCTTGATATCCTACGTGATCTTGAGCAGACTCCGCTGAAGAGCCAGCACAGTCGAAACTCATATTTCTTCCACGACTCTCTCCAAACCCTGTTCGGCTTAATCTGCACGGGCTACAACGATAATGTCAACACTTCGTTCAAGTCATTCTCGGTTAAAAAGATTGACTCCCCACTGTTTGACGATAATAAACTCTTGTGCCTGAACGGTGTTAAGTTCCGCAACTTTATTTGGCAGGATATCATTTGTTCACTGTCCCTCAGTGAAGAACAAGCAAGGAAACAGCGTGGTCGCATTAGCTATGCGAACCTTGGTATCAACCAGTTGGGCTCGGTGTACGAGAGCCTGCTCGCTTATAGAGGCTTCTACGCAGAGGAAGATTACATTGAAGTTCACGCAGCGGATGATCCGGATGACGGAACATTCCTCGTACAGCGTCGCAGAATGGGGGACTTTGAGTACAATGAAATCCTTCATGATAAAAATGGAGACCCTGTTATCTTACCCAAGGGCCAGTTCGTTTATCGCCTGAATGGACGTGATAGGAAGAAATCCGCTTCATATTATACGCCTGAAGTACTCACTAAGAGTACAGTGAAGTACACTCTTAAAGGGTTCGTTGAGCGATTAGAGGCAGGAACAATGACCGCGGAAGAACTGCTCCAGTTGAAGACGCTGGAACCTGCAATGGGCGCAGCCGCCTTCCAGAATGAAGTGGTGAATCAGTTGGCCGAACTATATCTTACTTGGCGCCAGAAAGAGTTGGGAAAGCATATTGCCCCTCAGAACTACTTGAATGAGCGCCAGAAAGTAAAAGCATACATTGCTACTAAAAACATTTATGGCGTTGACTTGAATCCTACGGCTATCGAACTAGGGAAACTTTCCTTGTGGTTAAATGTCATCCACAAAGATATGGAAACGCCGTTCTTCGCCCACCGCCTTGCTTTAGGTAATGCTGTGATTGGCGCCTGGTTTAAGGCTTATTATGAGTCTGAACTCTCTAAAAAGATACCGAACACAATGAAATACGAGTCGGTATGCTGGTGGGAGAAAGCGCCTCACAGGTTGCACTTTAGCAAGGATAAGCGAAAGATTAACCGCAAGAAAAGCGAGATTTATCATTTCCTCATCCCGGACAAGAATATGCTGGGCGTGTTGAATATCCGTGAGGAAAAGGCCGCTCATCCGAATGAGGCAGTAGCAATGCAGAAGATTCTGAAAGATTGGACAAGGCCTATAACTGGTAATGATTTAGCTATCCTTCGGAAGATCTCAGACAAAATCGATGCACTCGTTTCTGATTATATCCACTATCAGGAGAAGATAGAGAAGCTTACAGCCAACAACTTTGAAGTCTGGGGACACAGAACGTACCATAATCCCACGCTGTTCCCATATGATGCAAAAGAGCAGTTGTTGAACAGTAAGTGGGCAAAGAACAATGCCTACTACAAGCTGTGCATGGTAATGAACTATTGGTGTGCCTTGTGGTTCTGGGAGTATGACGATGCTGCTAAACTTCCGACGCGTGAGCAGTTCTGGAACGATATAGAGAATATGCTGGATGTAGATTTCTCCAAGGCAAAAGATTCGCTGGTGTTGACATCCCCAGATTATTCTGTAGAGCAGCCTAGTCTATGGGATCCGATTCCAGAAGAGAAACCGGAGGAAAAGATTGTGGAGAACGAGGAGCCCGCGCCGGAGGATGATGTTGTCTATACTCGTGAAGAGGCTTCAAAGATTCTTGCAGAGTGTTCTGACCAAGGGAACCTGTTCGCGGCTTCAAGAACGCCGATTGTGGAGCGTTTGGCTAACCGTTATCACTTCTTCCATCCTATGCTGGAATTCATTGAGGTGTTTTGGCTGCGCGATGGTTTTGATGTAATTGTGGGTAATCCGCCATGGCTGAAACTCGAGTTTACAGAACAGGACATTATCGCAGATAAATTTCCGGAGGTTGTTATTAGAAGGACAACGGCGGCTACTGTTGATGAACGGCGTGCAGAATTTTTATCAGATGAGAGGACGCTTAAACTGTTTAATTCAGAAAAGAATGAACATTTTTGTTCGACCTCTTTTATGAATGCCGTCTCAAATTATCCTCTTTTAGCTGGTCAGAAAACGAACCTATACAAATGCGTACTAGAGAACGGTTTTGACTTATTATCTAGTATTGGTTTTATGGGTCTATTGCACCCTGAAGGTATTTATGATGACCCTAATGGCCAACCTCTGCGTAAGGTACTATATGAACGACTCCGCTATCATTTCCAATTCTTAAACGAATTCCTTCTTTTCGCAGAGATTGGAGATAGAAAGACATATGGTATTAATGTGTATGGAGAATCCGGTCGTATATCATTTAAGAGTATTAATAATTTATTTACTCCGGCCACAATAGATGCCTGTTTTAGTCATAATGGATATGGCCCTTGTGAGGGTATCAAGGTTAATGGAAACTGGAATACTGATGGACATAGAGATCGAATTGTCGAGTATTCAGAAAGCGAGCTCCACACTTTATTTAAGACGTTTGAGGATGAAGGTGAATGGAACGCAGTAAAATTAGTTTCGATTCACTCTAGAGAAATAATTGATGTTTTATCTAAGCTTTCTTCATTTGAGACTCATGTCAGCGATTTCGAACCTCTTGTAGTAGAAGCACTTCATGAGGCAAACGACGCTAAAAACGGGACAATTGTCAGAAAAACTCAATATCCCGACATGTCACGATATGAGATGATATATAGCGGACCACATATATACGTGGGGAATCCGCTTTATAAAACTCCTCGGAGTATTAGCATTCAGAAGGCAGATTATGATGTGATTGACCTCACACATATTCCAGACAACTATGTCCCGAGAACGAATTATGTTCCTAAAATTGACATCATAACCTACAAAAAGCGCATAAATGGCTTTTGCGACCACAATGATGAAAATGGGTTGCCGGTATATGGGGAGTGGATAAACTATTACCGTGTGGGCGCCAGGAAGATGTTGAATGTTGAAGGAGAAAGGACGCTCACTACAGCTATCATCCCACCAGGAACATCTCATATTAATGGAATTGTTTCCACGACTTTTAGAGAACTAGACAAGGTTGTTGAGTTTGCAGGAATATCCCATTCCCTTGTAATGGACTTTTACCTAAAGACCATCGGCTCAAGAAATTTGTCGTCAACAAGAATTGGCTCTTTCCCTATGGGTCTTGAAAGCGCACATGCTCGTGCAATAGCGATAAGAACTCTTCGCTTAAACTGCGTTAATCAGTACTACTCTACACTGTGGAAAGCGTTATGGCTAGAAGAATATAAGGATGAGAACTGGAGTATTGATAATAAATCGCTAACACCGTTCTATTTATTAAAAAACATTTGGACCAGAGAGTCTCCCTTGAGAAATAGTTTTGAACGTCGATGGGCACTTGTTGAAATAGATGTAATTACGGCTATTGCTCTCGGACTCAGTTTGGCAGATTTAGAGATGATATATTACTATCAATTCCCGGTCCTTAAGCAAAACGAAGAGGATACGTGGTACGATAGAAAAGGTAGCATTGTATTTACATGCGCAAAGGGATTAGTTGGTGTCGGCTTAGAACGCAAACAATGGGAGCAGATTCAAGGTCAACTGAGCGAGGATGGAAGGGTCTATTCTGGTACGTCTGAGAGCTATGAGCACACAGTTGATCCAGCAAAGAGTGAACTTTATGGTGGTCAGAAAGTCACCTACTATGCTCCGTACACAAGATGCGACCGTATTGATGACTATCGTCGTGCTTGGGCGTATTTTGAAAAGGTATTTGGTAAAGATAATAAATGATTAGTCTTCCAAGCAGATTTCTCGGAATAGATATTCCGCCGGAAAACCCTTTTGCAAACGACAAACTGGGTTACGGACAGTATGCAATCGTTTTACGAGAAATGATTGATATGTACAGGAACTCCGGTTGTGTACTGGCAGTTAATGGAAAATGGGGGACAGGGAAGACCACATTTATGAAAATGTGGCAGGCTGCCCTTCCGCCAGTGAAATACAGTGCAGTCTATTTCAATGCTTGGGAAACAGACTATTTTTCCGATCCACTCACGGCCATACTTGGTGAGCTCGGCGAGATAAGCCAAAACAGCGAGACCTTCAAATCTGTGTGTGTGGCGATAGGCAAGTTTGCTGCCGCTGCTGGTGGTGCTGCATTGAAAGGAATAATTAGAAAGACGACAGGAATAGATTCAGACGTCGTTGGAGATGCAATCGATTCTGTCAAGTCATCTATGCAATCCAGTCTTGATGACTATAAGGAGCAAAAGCAGTCTCTCTCAGAGTTTAAAAAGAAACTTTCCGAGTATGTCGCAGACCAAGGAGATAAAACGGTCGTCTTCATTATCGATGAGCTTGATCGCTGTAACCCTCACTATGCCGTTCGTGTACTCGAGATTGTGAAGCATCTGTTCGATGTCCCCAATATTTGTTTTGTCCTAGCTATCGACAAATCCCAGTTGGAGTGCTCAATCAAGGGCTTTTACGGTAGTGGTGAGATTGATGCGGCTAATTATCTTAGGCGGTTCATTGATATTGAGTTTAGCCTTCCGAAGCCAGATATCAAGCAATTCACATCATTACTATTTGAGCACTACAACTACGCTGAATACTTCAGCGGATTGCAGGATTGTCAGAAAGCGAGTTCCAGTGCAGAGAACCTACAGACTTTTGCATCCGACTTATTTGAGGGTTTCGATATTGATCTAAGGACATTTGATAAGATATTTGCTCATACACGATTGGCATTGATGCAATTGGGGAATAGTAATATCCTTGTGGATTTAGTCCTATTGCTGTGCTTTCTTCGCATAACAAACCCTATTGTATTTGAAGCCTTGCAAAAGCATCGTTATACAATGCAGGAACTTATTGATGAAATTGAGAATCTATTTCCTCGTTCATTACTAGACGAATCCTTAGATTTTGACTATAAATTCAATGTCCATCATACGATGTATGTAATTGGTCCAATGTTATCAATGTATGATAACATTAATGGATATCATGCCGACGGCGTTTTTAAGAATGCGTCGGAATCTGAAGAATTGCCGGTGCATTGTTCTGTTATGGATAAAAGTAAATTGCGTGATGCAATTATCTGGTTCCATAGAATGGGTTCCAGAACTATTAGTCTCGATTACGCAATAGAGAAAGTGGCTCTATTACAGCATTTTAGCTAATTACCAATAATGTTACCTCTCCAACAAGCATACGAAGTAAAGGAATCCATTCTGGAATACATCCGCACCTCTTATAATTTCAAAGAGGAAGCGGTGAAGGAGGCGTTTTATGACTTCATCGAAGACCCGAATAAGGGGATGATTAAGGGACCGTATGTCTCCCTTAAGGCCCCATTCGTTTCAGCTCCCGCCGGATATTCCATCCCGCTAGATATAAAGCCTGGATTCCCTCCGTATCGGCATCAGGTACAGGCCTTTGACCAGCTTACACTCCAGAACGGACACAAGCCGGAGAACACCCTCATTACAACAGGGACCGGCTCCGGTAAAACTGAATGCTTCTTATTCCCGGTTCTAGATTACTGCTATCAGCACATTGGAGAAAAGGGAATCAAGGTCATCATTCTCTATCCTATGAATGCTCTTGCAACGGACCAGGCAAAGCGTTTGGCAGAGCTGATTTACAAGAATGACAGGCTACGTAACAAGGTAACAGCTGGACTTTTCATCGGTAAAGGTACAGACAAGAAAGAGTTCCGTCAGGTGATGGCCGAAGATGGCATTATCGAGAATAGGGATACTATAGTCAACAATCCTCCTGATATCCTACTTACCAACTTCAAAATGCTTGATTACGGCATCATGAAGAGCGAGAATTGTACGCTATGGGAATACAACGTAGCAAAGCCTGAGCTTCTAAAGTATTTAGTTCTGGATGAACTTCACACCTATGATGGCGCCCAGGGTACAGACGTTGCCAATCTTCTCCGCCGCTTAAAACTACGTCTGGGTATAGACCGCGGCTCGATTTGCGGTATCGGGACATCTGCTACTATCGGAGATGGAACAGAGTCTAAGCAACTTCTCTGTGACTATGCTTCAGACATTTTTGGAGAGAAGTTCCTGCCGGAGCACGTAATAGAGGAGCACCGCATTCCTTCATCTGAACTATTTGTAGATGAAGAAGATGAAACCTTCCCGTCTGTAGGAGCCCTTAATCGTTTAGCCATGCAGGCGAACGAAACGCACGACGACTACATTCGCCGCCAGATGACGCTTTGGCAATGCGATAACTCTGGAGATAAAAAAGAAGTTGCAATTAAGCTAGGCAAGACACTTTCGTCTTTTAAGATTGTCCGGGATATCTTCCGGATTTGCGAAGAGGATGATAATAAGATAGTCCTGTGCTCAACTCTTATGGAGCGCATCGCTCGCCGCAACCCGGCTTTCGCCGCTCTATCCGATGACCATCGTCGTGAGGTTCTGGAATCTCTCCTTGCTCTAATTGCAGAAGCCAAAGTAAGGAGTGGCTCTATCTTGACGCCTTTTATGCCCCTGCAGGTGCAGTTATGGGTCCGTGAGCTTTCCGGAATCCGGAGAGTGGTATCGCCTACGCCTCAATTTACGTGGAAATCAGATATGCAGACCGGAGGTGATGATACTGTCGCACTTCCCATGTACTATTGTCGCGAGTGTGGTGCATCTGGTTGGATCGCGGCCAAGTCTGAGGCGGCAAATAAGTTTGAGACAGATGGGAATCTTGCTGCGCAACGCTTTATGAAGCGTGAGACGACAGTATGGCTATTGAATACGAAAGAAGAGTCACATATTCCGGATAACGACAGCAACTTTGAGATAATCCAAACAAAGATAAAGCCAGACACTTTAGATTTTGCAGACCATCTGGAGGGAGATAACCTTATGCAGGTCATCGCGTGCCGGAGGGAAGAAGTCTCACAGACTTCAAAAAAACGTTCAACCCACTGGTGTCCGGAGTGCTGCGAAAATGCCGATGACCTGTCAATCGTTGGTTTGGGTAGTTCATCGTTGTCGTCGCTTTCAATGAGTCAGCTGCTTTCATCCAATCTTGACGATGCGCCAGAGCAGGGGAGAAAGACCCTTACGTTCACAAATGGCGTGCAGGATGCTGCCTATCTGGCTAGTTTCTATATGAATCGCGAATACCGGTTCATGATGCGTGCATCCATCCAGAAAGTGATTGAAGTGATGGAGAAGGATGGAGAGGAAATATCATTGTCAAGTTTGTATGAACGCTTTGTTTCGTATTGGAAAGAAGCCTGCGGAGATTACAGGGTTTACCTCTCGCGTTTCTTCCCCTATGATTATGTCGGCGAGATTGATTTAGACAAACATTTTGTATTTCCTGATGGAACTTATCCCAATGAGTTCAGAGATGAATTCGACCTACGTATTTTCTGGGAGATTGTCACGGAGTTTGGCTTAATGACTTCCTTCGGTCGAAGCCTTGAAAGAACGCATTCTGCGGCCACTTATTTCAAGAAAGAGGATATTGACAAGGTTTACGATTTGATGAAGCCTTGGCTAGAGGAGAATCTAATCCGGACTGACAAGGAAGAGTTTGAGCACTTTATGATAGGTTTCCTTGAGCGTTCCCTAGTGCATGGCGGTATTGACCATCCATATTTGGAAGAGTACAGGAAGTCTTTAAGGCTTATTGACCTAAACTGGGCTGGAAACAACAAGAGGAAACACTTCTTAAACAAACGGTTTGGGAAGCGTGAGCGTCTGCCTAAACTTTTGATTACCTACCAGGATACGCGACACGCAGCTACGGATAATACCTTTGTTATTAATACTGGCTGGTATTTTACTTATTATAAGCAGTGTTTCCAGCTGGCAGAAGATTACGCCCCTCAATCCAATGAGTTCTACGTGCAGTTAGCCAAGGTTGCTACGGAAACAGGCCTGTTTACAGCGGTTCAGGGAAGCGATGGTGAAAACTACTGCATTAATCCGGAGAAGGTATACCTAACTGCAAAAGTGAAGGTTTGGCAATGCGATTCATGCCAACGATCGCTCATCACATCGGTTGACGATCCTCTCTCTGAGGGAACGTGCTGTATTGGGAACAATTGTGCAGGACACTACGAGAAAGATGTGCCAGTTGTTAGCAACTACTACCAAAGGATATATAGACGAGAAAAGACGCCTCGCATCCATGCCCACGAACATACGGGTCTGCTTGATCGTGGCGAAAGGGAAAAGGTCGAAGAATCCTTCAAGAACAATACACGTTTAGACTCTTATAACGCTCTTGTTGCCACTTCAACCCTGGAAATGGGTATTGATATTGGCGACTTGAATGAAGAACTAAATGTGTCAATCCCTCCTACTGTAGCTAATTATCTCCAGCGCGTAGGCCGCGTTGGTCGTAAAAGCGGAGCTGCGCTAGTTTTGGATTTTGCCAGAAGTGACCCTCACGATCTCTTCTTCTTCGAAGACCCGATGGAAATGATGGCCGGTAAGGTTAGCACTCCCGGTTGTTACCTCAATGCCAAAGATATTCTGAGAAGGCATTTCTTTGCTTATTGCTTGGATAGCTGGACAGCTGATAATCCGGATTTACACAAGATTCCTTCAACCATTCGTCAGCTTCATCCCGAGACTGCTTTTGTCACGTCTCCTGATTTCTTCTTAAATCGGGTATTCAGATTCGTAGAAGAGCATCTGGAAGAACTAAAATCGGCATTCAGCCGTCACTATTCTCAGCAGACGTATGAGGAGGTTCTAATTCCGATGTATCGGCTTTTCGAAGATGGCTCCTTTGAATCACAGGTGAGGACAACCTTTACCAAACTTCAAATGGAGTACGTAAATCTTTCACAAAAGATTACGGCTATTTTCGCAGATGTCCGTCAAAGGAATTTGGCGCCAAATGATGAAGAATACAAGGAACTGATGATGCAAAAGAGTATGCTGCATCGAGAGCGTGTGGCCATCAAGAAAAAGCAGGTCCTTGAATTTATGACGGACGAGGGGTTGCTCCCTAATTACGCCTTTCCGGAGACGGGTGTCAAGCTGTCGGCAAACATTCTCGATGACGTTCCTAAAGGTGATGAAGGACATTCTATTCCAGGTATAATGGAGTTTGAGATAGTTCGTTCTGCCAGCGCTGGTTTAAAGGATTTCGCTCCGGGTAACCATTTCTATTTCAATGGTTATAGACTGGCCGTAGATGGAATTAATACGGCCGACTGGCAAAGTGAGGGTATTCTGGTTAAACGGCGTTTCTGCTCTAAATGCGATTGCATTGAGACAGAACATGACGGGCATGCCACCTCTTGTCCAAAATGTGGAGACACATCATTTGGTTCCGAATCAAACACCCACCTATTCGTAGACCTAAAAAACGTAAAGTCATGCCAGCACCGGCGCGACGCCGTGGTGAAGGACGCGCCAGAGGAACGTGAGCACCAGAACTACCGTTCTACTTTCCATTTCTCTTTCCCGCCGCAAGCCACGACGGTGTCCTACTTCATGAAGGATATTCCTTTTGGCATTGAGTTCGTAAAAGATGTCCGGATTCTGGAAACTAATCTGGGCGAGGCTTCAGCTAATGATGCTCGAAATATTACAATTCACGGTCAAAGAGGAGTGCCGTCCCATGGCTTTGTTACCTGTAGGTATTGTGGGAAGACGGTTGCTGACCCTGGTCTTGTGTTAATGGAGCAAGATTCCAGGAAGCAGCAACAGAAATGGCATTATCCGTATTGTAAACACAAGGGTAAGGCATATCAGCAACAGGCAGATGATGTCTTCGAAGAGGTTTACCTCTCACGTGGTTTCCAAACCGAGGCCATTAAGGTGCTCCTTCCAGTTCAGCAGATTGACTCTGCTGCAACGGTGGCCATGTTCAAGGCTGGTCTCGCACTTGGCTTAAAGGAGTACTTCCAAGGCAATCCTCAGCATATCCAGATGCGTGATTACGCCGAGTATAACCGTATGACCGATAAGTTTGACAACTACGTGGTCATGTATGATACAATCCCTGGTGGCACAGGCTATTTGGCAAAGCTATTTGATAAAGTGGAATTTACCAAGGTGCTCAAAATTGCTTTAAAACGGTTATCTGAGTGCTCGTGCCAATTTGAAGGGAAGGATGGCTGCTATCATTGTGTGCTATCTTATGAGAACAAATATACTCGTGGTCAGTTAAGCCGAGAAAAGGCAGAGAATCTTTTCCGACGCATTGTGGACCAGTCTGATAACTGGGAGACAAACAATACTTCATTAGGTACAGTTGCCGGAACAGGTGGTATTGAGGATAGCGAGCTGGAGGAGCGTTTTATCACCCTAATGAAAGAAATCTCGACTGCAAAGGGATGGATATTTGAGACCGTCCCGGGCTTTGAGTTCCGCTATTATAAGATAACGGTTACCAATGCTTCAGGAGAGACAAGGACATACTCTATTCTTCCTCAGCAACAACTGGGCCCGGCTATGGGCGTTGAATATACGACTAGGCCTGATTTCCTGTTCAAGTGTATAGAGCGCTCTAATAACGGGACAGTTCTGGATGTCCTTGAAGTGCCGCAGATCGCTCTATATCTTGATGGTTACACATACCACGGTGCCGTGACAGACCATAACCAGGTAAGATTCTTCAGGGATTTTGAAATTAGGGAGTCTATTCATCGTTCGCAGAAATACATTTCTTGGACTATGACTTGGGCTGACATTGATAACTATAACAACGGTGAAGTTGATTCTATGTACATTCCGGAGACAGAGCGGCTCCAAGTAATGTGGAATCAAAACCAAAATAAATGGAAGTCCTGCAAGAATGATATAGAGAGATTCCTGTTTGTGCTAGAGGGGATTGATGATTCAAGGTTTATGACGCAGACGCTCCTTTATCTAACAGCCTGGTCAAATGGGCAGACTAAAGAAGATTGGCGTGGTTATCTTTCCTTTAGACACGAAGGTGATGCCCCGGAGATAATAGGTGAACCATACATCAATCCTTTAGCCGCGAAGAATTCAGCATGGTGCAAAACACGTATAGCTATTACTGGACCGGAATACCGATATAATATTAGGCTTACTCGTGTACAGGAAGCACTTGATAAAGATGTGTGGAATCATTTTTGGCGGCTCTATAACCTGCTTAATCTGTCCAAAGATGAGCTCTACATAGAGGAGCTTTTGGATGGCCCCGCCAGCCCTGATATCGACACAATAATGGAGAATTATGACTCCGAATTACGGGGTATGATAGAAGTCCTTTTGACCGCTCATCAGGAAGTTAATCCAGAAGGAGGTTTCAGCCTGCTTTCTGAGGAAGGAGAGATTCTAGCCGAATCACAGTTAGGGGTCGAGAAGCTAAAGATCGCTGTGGACCCCTATGGAGAGGAAGCTAGGGCTACTTTTGAAGAATATGGATACGTAATCCTAGAAATGGATGATATTGAAAAACTTAAAGCAATTATTGCGCGATGAAACTATATCTTGGAGATAAATGTTGGGATAAGCTATTTGACCTGCCCAAAAACGTTCAGCTTAGGGTTCGTGACTTCCAAAAGAAGTTTAAGGAGAATCCCTACAGTAGCGCTATTAACCTAGAAAAGATAGCGGATTTCAAGGATAATAACCTAAGAACCGCCAGGATAGATGATACATATCGTGCCATTATAGGCGTGGCAGGGGATGAGACGTATTGCCTTCTCTGGATTGACCATCATGATGAAGCGATGGCATGGGCACGAAATAAGCGCTTTGACTGGAATAGCTATACAAGCTCCTTCCAAGTAACCACGGTAAGTGAGGACGAGGTGGCTTCGGCTGCACCTGCCCAGGAGGAAGTTACATTGTACTCTTCTTTTTCTGATGAGCAACTCCTTCGCATAGGTGTACCTCAACATCAGCTTCAGTTGGTGCGCGGAATCAAGGACCTTGATGAGCTTGAGAAAGCAGAAGAATTTCTTTCTCCTGATGTGTTCGAGAACCTATTCTATTTAAGTGAGGATGGCTCTCAGATTGACGCTATTATCACGGAGGTTGAAGCCGGTAGGGAGAATTCTGGTGAAACCACCATTAATAACCGCCGAAGTTTCATCGAAATTACAAATGATGAAGACTTGGAACGCGTAATCAAAGAGGGAACAGAAAAGTGGGAAATCTTCCTCCATCCTTCTCAGCGCCTGCTGGTAGACTCAGACTATAAGGGCGCCGTGAAGGTTACTGGCGGCGGTGGAACCGGGAAGACAGTTGCTGCCCTGCATCGTCTTAAAAAGCTCTCCGATAACGCAAAAGTCAAGTCGGTTCTCTATACAACTTACACGAAGACTCTCATCAAGAACATTGAGTCAAGAATAGTTTCCCTGGGAATCAAGAAAGAGAATTGTGTAATAACCAATATCGACAAATTGGCTATAGACATGGCCCATGAATACGGGCTTATCGGCGCCAATGCTTCCGTCCTGGATTATGGCTCCAATAGTCGCAAGGGTGTTGAGATTTGGGAGGAAATCGTAGAAGATAATCTATGCCCTTGGGATGCGGAATTCCTGCATAGAGAGTACATTGATATAATCGTGTATAACAATCTCACAGAATTAAACGATTATTATCGCCAGTCCCGTGCCGGACGGACTACGCCGTTGTCCCGCCGTCAGCGTGGGGAGGTCTGGGCCCTCGTTCAGCAATACATAGAGAAGAAAAACGAAGCATCAGTTTTCGATAGAAATGAAATCTTCAACCTAGTCGCCCGTTATTTGAATGAGAATGGGGAACGGCCTTTCGCACATGTAATTGCAGATGAAATACAGGATTTTTCAAATCCAGAGCTTCGTTTCTTGAGAGCGCTTGTTGAAGAAGGGGCGAATGACCTCTTCCTTGTTGGTGACCCTTATCAGCGGATCTATAATAACCGTAAAATCAGCTTTAGTCAGGCTGGAATTAATGTTCGAGGCAAGAGAAGTAAGCGTCTACGCGTCAATTACCGTACAACAGAGGAGATTAAGAAATCGGCTACGAATATTGTCAAAGGTTGCGCTTTTGATGATTTCGATGGCGCTCCAGAAAGTCTTGCTGGCTATGTTTCTTTGATGCACGGCGACCGTCCTGAATACCAGGTTTTCGATAATAGGAATCAGGAGATAAACGCAATACTCGCATTTATTAGCCAGTGCTATAGCGATGGTATTGAATACCGCGATATAGTTGTAGCGAGCTATTTCAAAGATTCTCTTAAGCCCGTTATTGATGCTCTGCATAGGGTGGGAATACCCTACAAAAACCTTATGAATGAGAGTACCGGCAGCAAGAATGGAGTGTCTCTTTCCTCTTTCCACAACTTAAAAGGTCTTGAATTCAAGGTCGTCATACTTTCTGATGTGAATGCCTCTACCTTCATTTATCGGCCTGCCGCTTATGATAGCTGGGACATCATTGAGAAGAGGAACTATGATATGAACCAGAAGGCCCTTATGTATGTGGCTATTACTAGGGCAATGCAAAAGGTATTGATTACCGGGGCTGGGAAGAAGGCCGAACTTTAACCGTGAATAAACGTATCAAATTATATGGAAACATTTGATTCAAAGAAAATTAACCTAACTGAGTTACTTAACGATATCAAAAAAGGAAAGATTCAGTTACCTGATTTCCAACGGGGATGGGTTTGGGATGACAATCGAATAAAGGGTTTGCTTGCTTCTGTTATTAAGTCCTTTCCTATTAGTGTTGTCACGTTATTGGAAACCGGAGAGAATGTTTCATTTAAGACAAAGCCGGTAGAAGGTGCGACGGCCCCTGAAGGAGTCAAGCCAGAATACCTGATTCTAGATGGTCAACAACGTTTGACTAGTCTGTACCAGGCTATTGTTACCAATAAGGTCGTAAAGACTCGAAACGCAAAAGGTTACGAGATTCTTCGATGGTATTACATTGATATGAAGAAAGCAATGGATCCCAATCTGGATCTTGAAGAAGCGATTTTTTCCATCAATGAGAATAAAGTAATCACTAAGAACTTAGGGCGCGACGTTGTCCTAGATCTCAGTACGCAAGAGAAAGAGTTTGAGAATCTTATGTACCCGGTGTGCATGATTGATGAGTACAGCGATTGGCGCTGGAGGTTCGAAAAATACTGGAACTACGATAGTGAGAAGATTAGATTCCTTAGTGAGTTCGAGCGCTATGTCATTAATAATTACAGTCATTATAACGTGCCTGTAATTGAGATGAAGAAAGAAAATTCTAAGGAGGCCGTTTGCCAAGTATTTGAAAAAGTAAATACCGGCGGTGTATCCCTTACTGTATTTGAACTTTTGACAGCAACCTATGCCGCCAGCGGTTTTGATCTCAAACATGATTGGGAAGAGATTAAGTCTCAATTTAGCGAAACAAAGGTATTGAAGTTCACCAGCAACACAGACATAATTCAAGCGGTGACACTCTTGTCAACATACAAGAAAAAGATTACTGCCCAACAATCTGGACTTGAAACGGAAAAGCAGCCTGCTGTAAGCGCGAAGAGAAAGAATATGCTTGAACTAAAGGTCGAGGATTATAAAGCAAATCGTGATGAAATCGTGAACGGATTCATCACGGCTGCAAAAATACTCATAGACAATCATATCTTTACTGCCCGCGATCTTCCTTATACTACACAGCTGATTCCGATGTCTGCGATAATCGCCGTCCTAGGAGACAATGTGAATAACCTTGGGAGCAGAAAAAAGCTGATGCGCTGGTTCTGGTGCGGAGTCTTCGGTGAGCTGTATGGGGCGGCAAATGAAACACGTTATGCTCTTGATATCCAGCAAGTAGTGGAATGGATACTTAAAGATGGCGCTGAGCCTCAGACGATTTATGATTCCATCTTCTCTCCGTCCAGGCTTAATACTCTTAGGACTCGTAATAGTGCCGCGTATAAAGGTATTTACGCCCTTCTGATGGATGAGAACACTAAAGACTGGTTGTCAGGCTCGAAAATCGACAACATGTCCTACTTCCAGGAATCCATTGATATTCATCATATCTTCCCGAGACACTGGTGCGAGAACAACCATATTTCTCGTGACGATTATGATACAATCGTCAATAAAACTCCGCTATCAAAGGGAACGAACATTTTTGTCGGTGGTGAAGCGCCAAGCAAGTATCTCGTTAGACTGGAAAAACGAGCAGAGGCGACAACCGAGGAAATCGATGATTTGCTTCGCACACATTTGGTGAACCCGGTTATTATCCGGACAGATGACTTCTATGCATTTATTGCTGACCGTAAAGAGCAAATTCTTAAACGGATAGAGCAGGCGACAGGTAAACAAATAATTAGGGACGTCGCTATTAACACCGATGAGGGCGTGTTCGCAGAAGAGGATATTGTAGAAGAAGAGGAAGAATAATGAGCGCCTATGGTAGGGAAGTATAAGGTTATAACCCTCTGCGGTAGCACCCGCTTCAAGGACCAGTTCCTTGAAGCACAGAAGCGCTTGACGCTTGAAGGAAACATCGTCATCAGCGTTGGACTCTTCGGCCATTCTGGTGACGAAGAAGTGTGGACTGAAGGCACCAAAGAGATGCTGGATGACATGCATAAGCGCAAGATTGACATGGCGGATGCCATCTACGTCATCAACGTTGGAGGATACATCGGCTCCAGTACGCGTTCAGAGATAGAGTATGCACAGCGAAACGGAAAAATGATTCAATACTTAGAACAATAATATACTAACCACGTACATACTGCTATGCTGACCAGGGTCCATCTGATCTGATCGGTGAATATGAGGATGGTACATGGGAAGAGTTTGAGAATGCCATTCGCACAGGAAAGTATCTTGACAGTGATTATGCCCGAAAAGAGTGGCCAGAGTTCACTGCCAAAGATTTGCGGATTATCAATGTGTCGGACTTTCTGACCAAGAAAAACACTGAGCCGTCTCATTCCTGGTGGGACATCTTTTATGATGATTTTGCAGATTTCTCGTAACTTTGTAGAAAAGGACACTGGAACCTATGGAATGGCGTGAACAACACAACGGAGATTATATCCCGACGGAAGAATGCATTGAACTGATATCCGGACATTGGGATGTCATCAAACTGCGCGGAACCTCTCCTATACCCAAGGTAGATGGAGAAGTGTGGCTCGTCGGCAATCAAGGGGTAAATGATTTGCCGGCAGGAATCCTGGACCAATTGGAGCAGGCATTCTCATTCCGAAAGTACTATCTCCGTACATTTAGAAGGGTCATGAATCAGGTAGATGACAGTTGGCTCAGGAAAAACTTTCCCGGGCTTCTCAATCAGTCTAATTACCCTGACCTGTTGTCCGAACGCTATTTCACCTATCGTCTGGAGCATTCTTTTAAGGACTTGGGTGATTTTGGATTCTATTATGGCCTGACGCTTCTCCGCTATGACGGGAAAGACCGCAAATGGTATGCGGCCCGTTTGTATACGGAAAACTTTGAAAGGCTGCTGGATTCGGCATATGCCCGTGCGGCACGTCTGCCTGAACGAAAAGATTTCCGGCAGAAAATTGCCGTTGGCTCAATTCATCCAAGGCATCGAGGTGCACAGCAAGGTGTCTTTCCCGACAAACACGCATCCCAGTTGCTTGAGTTTGGACAGTATGAAGAACAACTCGAGGAGACCATTCGCTTTCTTCTGATGCATGATTATCCAATAGCTCTTATTGAGGCGATGATTGACAGGCATCTGAGGCAAAGCCCCATTGAAGTGGACTGGCAATACCGCATTTATCTGCCTGCTTTCAAACGAGAGGACTGGGAAGGATTCATTGAGCTGGATCCGCTGCCCAAAACCATTCTATTATTCTTTCTACGGCATGCGGATAAGCGTTTCCAACATTATCAGCTGAAAGAATACGAGGATGAATTCCTGTCCATATACAACAGGTTTACCAACACTGGAAGCGACCGTGAAGAGACAATTCGCAATCGCATTCATAAACTTGTCACCGTAAACAAGTATTTCAGCATGCTGGTGAACGACATCAAGCAGGCCTTTCTTGAGCATCTTGATGACCGCGTCGCTCAGATTTACTATGTAAAAAAGAAAAGGTCAGGATACGGCATCTCGCTGTCTCCCGACCTGATTCACTGCCCATAACGGGTTACCGAGAAGGCCTGACCAGAATCTTGTCTACACTTTCCTTGAAGGACTCCTTGTGCTTGTAGAGCCAGGAGTTCTTGATGTCCATGGTGGAGAACATTTTCTCAATCTGGTCTGCGGCAGAAAGCACAGTGCCAATATTCACTTTGGGAAGCTCATCATTATCATCTTCAGCATACTGTGAGAGAAAGGGAACGGCTCCGGAATCCTGCAACCCTATGCGGCTGGCTACCATCCAGGCGACTATTTCAGCTTCAAATTCTTCCTGCACCTTATCCCGCTTAGAATTGGGTTTCAGATGACCGCAGAAGTAGTGGCCCAGCTCATGGCATATAGAAACAAACTGCTCTTCAGCTGGCTTTGTGTGGTCTACGCACAATTGATACTCCAGGGGAAACGGAATGGAGAAGAAAGTGTCCCAGCGTAAAACGTCATAATTGACCTTCTTATCGTAACGTTGAATCTTAGCACACTCCATAGGACCGGCCTTGTAGTCATCCGAAAAGAAAATACCGAAATAACGGAGATTATCCTCAAGACAATGCAGCATTCCCAGGCTCACTTTCCCAAGGACAGGGAAGGGGTGCATTAACTCTTCGAGCTTGGCTTCTGCCCTGTCCGGTGCGCCAGGAATCAGTTCGGTGTCACACACGTCAAAGACAAACTCAACCGGGCTGAAAGGCATCAGGACTATCAGAGGCCTGGCACTGGGCTTAATCCGGCGATGAAGGTCCTTTTCCCAACGTTGTCTCGTGAGAACCAGTGCAGCCCCAGGAAGCTGAGCGTGTACAAGCATGGCGTTATAAGCTCCAATAGTTTGGAGACGGGCGCAGAACTTCAGGAGTTCTTCCAATTTACCTTTTTTACGGTAATCCAGAATCTCACTATACAGTTCGTTAATCTCCTTGTAGATTTTGGGTCCTTCAGCCATAACCATATGTTAGTTGATGTTTGCAAATTTCGTTAATCTCAGGGAGATATCCTAATAGTCCCATCTGTTAGCCTGCTGTCGCTGTTGGACAGGATAGTATTCCTGGACATCCACAGGAATAGCCTCTTCCAGTTTCTCAGCATTAGAAATGGCTTCCTCGCCAATGAAATCCTCCAGTTTGAAGTCATCTTTCATATTCGCATCCAGCAGTTCGTTGATCCATTCGCCAACCTTGGACTGGTAGCTGTGGATATTGGTCTGCGAAACATGTCCTACGGGGAAGGAGGCAAAATCAGTAAGCACATTCATCATAGCGTAGGCGTTGTCTCCCAATTCGTCATAATAGGAGGCGCCGGCTCTTTTTACAGAATCGGCCTGAACCAGATACTTGATACGGCTGGCAGGTGTAACGTCCTCGGAATCCACATCCGGGATGCTGAACACTTTGCAGAATGTGGGGAGTATCATGTTTTCCGGGATATGGATGGTGTTCAGTTCGCCCAGTTTCTTACCAAACACCTTTATCATATCGTCAACGGGCCCCAGCTTGCTGCGTACCTCCTTGACAAATTGCTCAATCTTATAGTGCCAGTCCTGCTCCATATTCAGGTGGGCAAAGGAGATGGAGTATCCCTTTTTCCCGAAGATGACACCGTTCAGGCAAATCCACCGGCAGAATCCGATCTCGTAGCGCAGACGGATTGTCCGGTTGTAGCTGTTGGAGATACGGATAAATGGGGTCCAGGATTCCTTGGCATCTCCGAACGGATAGAACAGACTTTGAGGAAGAATCAGGTCTATGCGGCAGCTTCCATAGGTCTTGGGCATATGGATGTTGTAGCATTTGAACTCCTCAAGGTGACGTCCGAATACTCCGCGCGCAAGCGCCTCGGCCATATAATAGGCATCCTCGTTGGTAATCAGCTTATAGTGGCGGGATACGACTGTGAATGGAACATCGCGTTCGTCGTCGTACAGAGCACAATAACCAGGCAATATGCGTTCTGTGCCGTGGTTGCCCCTACAAGTGGCAGGACGTAAGGAGACAGGGAAAAATGTTTCATTGACATTTCTGAATTTGGGTTCTCTTTGAATGTGTATCATGGCATTTGTGTTTTGTTTTCTGCTGCAAATTTGAGGAATCTTTTGCCGCTCAGGAAAACAATACAAACTTTGTTTTTCTTCCCAGAGTATCGAGAATTACCGTGACCTTTGTGTCGGATTTTAAACCGCAACATTATGGAAATCACATTCAAGCTCTCTAAAAAGTACACACTGAAGGCGGTCCCTGTCACAATTACATTTGAAGGGACCACCCTGAAGGCTTACTGCCCGGAAATACCCATTGCCGGATGGTCGCTCATTTTTGGTTCCGGGTATTCTCCGTTGTTCTATGAAGACCAGTCAGCGGTACTGGGTAATTACAAAGCAAACCGCGGAACTGCCATCTGTCAGCTTCTTTACGACGTAAACAACAAACGTCTTGTCACTGAATTTGTCCTTCAGAAAAAAGGAATGCTGCGGCTTCTCAAAATCGTCAATACCCGCTTGGCACCGGGAGTAACAATGTTCAAGTAAACATTACTCAGTCGTGTGATTCAACCACTCTATCAGCTCCTGAACTGTTGCAGGAGCTGTTTTTCTATGAAAGAGGCGGAACTGCTGATAACGGAATTTATCACCTTCTACCTGGTCGCGAAGGGCAATGGCTCTTTTTCGCCAGCCGGAGACCATCTCAAAGCCCTTCCATCCACATCCGCACTGGCCTTCCAGGTCTACACGGCCGGAAAGGGGAGAGCCCACAGTTCGGTAAGGGAATACGGTATTGCCGCATTTCGGGCACTGGAACTGGAACAGAGCCGGGTGGTTCCGGACGGTGCTCAAAAAGGAACCGAGCCATACTGGATCCGGTGCCATTTCGGCCACCCAACCAGCGCAGGAGTAGGTCATCTGCATGTACAGAGGGGTGAAATAGAAACGGTCGTTGTCCTTCCAGTCATCGAATCGTTCGAAGATGGTGTTCGCGTGCTGGTAGAACAGCTTGGTGTCGAGCAATTGCTCGGAAGTTGGACGCACTGCGCCCTGCTGCTTGAAGAAGTTGTACTCTTTCATGATACAGACTTTTTTTGATTGAACATCCGCATCGTTTTGCCACCGTGGCTTCTGGCTGCTCGGTTGGCGGCCCTCTAAGGGCGCTCTTGATGCATGGTGCAAAACTAAGATAATTTTCGTAAATTAGCAAACTGAACACACTTCGATATGGCCACCCGCGCATTCGGCACTTGTTTTTTCGAGCAGTACGCTCAAATCTCACTCTCAGCTTTGCTGGGGAGTGAATTTGACTGCCTCGTAAACAAGGACCGGCCGGATTTGCAGTCCCCGGACGGAAAGTCCATCGGAATTGAGGTTACGCGGGCTATGGAAGAGAGTAAGCAGGCGGAAATGGCACTGCTGAAGGATGTGGCTGGAATCACGAAAGGGGAGAGTGACCATGACATTGACCAGATCCTGGAATATGGCTATGGCTTTGGTTTGCAAGGAGGCAAATACATTGGCCTGAAGGAATTCTCCTATTGGTCCATGGCGCTGCCGATGCGCCGGATATTGGAGAGCAAGGTGTCCAAAGTTGGGAACGGTTTCTACGGCCACTTTACCAAGATGGGACTATTTGTGTTCTCACGTGAGAATCTGGGAGCCACGGAGGCTGTCAAGGCCATGAAGTATACCATCTCCTTGCAGCAGTATCTGGACATCCGCTATAACCGGCTATATATTGCAGACGTGGATGACCTCTTTGTCTGCAATCTGGATGATGGTCTAAAGGATGATTCCAGGCTAATCCAGTATCGAATTACCCAAGAGCAGAGACAGGCTTTTTACCAAGAAGCAGTCCAAAGACAAAGCATACAATTATAGTTTGGTGAGTCATAGACAACAAGGCATATGGATAACAAGCTTATCGCACGCGTCCGGAAAATGGAGGATGACTTCAATATGGTCCGGGATATAATGGATGACATGGAGATGGCAGTGTACAATTTCGAGGCTGTCCAGCGTCGTATTGAGCGTCTGTTCCAGTATATGGAAGACGGTCAATTCCTGAAGGACTTTGAAGCAGACGAAAGGGGAGAACTGCCCAAGGACATGGAACGGGGCGTACTTTCCGAGGATGCCCTGGATCAATTGCTCGTGGATGTAACTCTGATGCGCAATCGGCTCAAGGAATTGGTGGCAGATATAAAGCCCAAGAAGGATGAGGAAATCATCGGATTCGAGGAATTCGATCCGCTGTATAATGAGACGGGAGAGATTCCTGATGATTGCGGCAGTTATATCGTGGTGGCTCGCGAGGAAGGGGAAGGTTTTCCGTATCTCTCTGAGAAACCGGAGGAGTTTGAAGGCCAGGATGTCCTCTATGTAGGAGAGGCAGAGAATCTCCGCAAGGTGGCAGACATCTTCAAAGGGAATTCGGCTCAATCGGCCTTGCGCCTGAACATCGGTGCGCTTCATTGCCTGAATCCTGTCAAAACAAAGGACGGCATCCGTTTCTCTGCAGAAGAAGAGCGCTGGTTGAGCAAGTGGATGAAGGAAAACCTCCTGTTCTATTATCAGGTGAATCCTCAGCATGAGGAAGTCACCCGGCTTCTGGCAGACGAGTTGGATCCGGTGCTGAACCTGGAGCATGCGTCACCGGTATGGGAAGACCTCAGGAAGCGGCTGGACGTATTGCGAAACAACTGCATTGAGGATGCAGACTATGAAAAGGTGAATACCAAGAAAACGGTCATCAGGGTTCCCAAGAAGGGGGTGGATCTGGAAACGGCCATCCGTATGGCAGTTGAAGACAATGCCAGCCGCATCCCCGAAAAGTTCGGCGTAGCCACAGTTGAAACCCTAATTTACTTCACGGGCCACGAAGAGGACGGTGCCTTGGCTATGCTATTCGGCGCTGTGAACGAATACGGAGAGAAGGAACAGAGTGTTACATTATGGTCTGATGATTTTGCCGGTGAGAATGGAATCAGGAAGTTCCTCAAATCACCCGAGGGGAAGTTCTTTAAGGGTGATGAAGACAGTGAAGACTTTCAACTTGTAACCAAGGCAGGCAATCCTAAACTTCCTGCACTGATTGTTGCCGTCATGAAGAAGTTTCTTGAAATCGACGAGGAAACGAAGCTTTCCATCACGACTTCGGCGCAAACATACAAAAAATAGCGTTGGCGACGCGACAGACTGCTTTGAGGTTATGGAAGGCAATAAAGTTCTCGAGCGGCACGAGGTTATTCCGGAGAAAAACCGCTAAATTTGGACATGAAACGTTTCCTGCTCATTCTGTTATCGATTGCGGCGATTCTTTGCTGCAGTACAGCATATGCCCAAAGAGTAACGAATTCCAACTACCAGACTGTGGCACACATCAAGTCTGACGGGACTATCCAGGATGCTTCGTATCATACGATCGGACACATCAAGTCAGATGGAACAGTGCAGGATACTTCATATCGGACTGTGGGGCATTTGAAGAGTGATGGGACGGTCCAAAATAGCAATTACTCCACAATCGGGCACATTAAGAATGATGGTACCGTGCAAGACGGCAACTATAGGACTATCGGTCACATCAAGGATGATGGGACCATTCAAGATGCCAATTACCGAACCATCGGCCATGCAGAAGGCATTCCTAAGGCCTGGGCTGCGTGGTATTTCTTCTTTTAGTGATAGAGTATGAGTGAAGCGATAAAGAAAGCATATGTTGTTGAATGGAGCGGTCCATTCACGGATGATCAGCTTGAACAGATTGAGGATAAATCCGCTTCTGGATGTCTTTATATAGTGTCAGGGCTGAAGAAATATCAGCGTGGCGCGGCCAGAATCCAATACATCGGTATAACCGAGAGGGGAGCAGCGGTGCGCTTCACAGATAAGAATCATCCTAGCAAGAATGTTGTTCGGGAACGACGCTATTGGCTGGCTCACCTGTCCAATATGGCCCAAGAGACTACCAGGGCTAACCTGGAGTTGATAGAGCATGCTCTAATATACACTTGCCAGACAGATGAAAACAAGAGTAAAAAGCACTCTCGTCCTAAAAAACCGATGGTGGTTGTCAACCGTTGGATAACATCTGATGGTTGTTACTATCGGGAATACCGAACATCCCCCGTTCAAAAAGCCGTTCCGGACGTAATCGTATATGACGGCGAGTACTTTTTGACCTGCGAGAGATTAAAATATGAGAAAGATCTGTAACATTGCCATACTTTGGCAGTAATGATTGTTAGATTTGCATTGAAAAGCAATTTCGCGATATGGCTGAAAACAAGATAGAACTAAAAGCAATCGGTGATCTCCTAGGGATGAATTTCTTTATTCCCAGTTATCAGCGCGGTTACAGGTGGACATCCCGCCAGGTTAAGGAACTGTTGGATGACATTTATGAATTCGCTTGCAAGCCGGGAAAAACGGACAAGGAGTTTTACTGCCTGCAACCCATCGTGGTGCGTCAACTGAGCAGTGAAGAGGTGTCCTTCTTCTCCCTCAAGAGTGACATGGACGACAACCAGTGGTATGAGGTAATTGACGGTCAGCAGCGACTGACCACCATTAGGATACTTATCACTTATCTGGAAAAGAAATACCTGGGAGGTTCATTTGAAGAGAATGAGTGCCGCAAGCCCTTTGCCATCTGTTATCAGACCCGGAAGAATTCGCAAGCCTATCTGGCGGACATTGATCCGGCCCAGAGAGATGAATACATTGATTACTATCACATAAACGACGCGTATAACACCATAGATGCATGGTTTAAGAAGCAGGCGAATCCCAGGTCAGCTAAAACAAGCATACTCAATACAATAACGCTGACCATGGCAGATCCTGGCCATAGCAATTTTGGCGTTGTCCAGGTGATTTGGTATCAGATCAATGATATTACAGCGGCAGGAACCGACTCCAGCACGGCCATCGACTTGTTTACGCGTATCAATCTCGGTAAAATTCCTCTGCGGAATGCAGAACTTATTAAGGCTCTGTTCCTGCAGGAAAAGAATTTTAAGACCGTCCCCATTCTCAAGCAGATTGAAATGGCAAACGAGTGGGACCGCATGGAGTTCGCGTTGCAGGATGACGATTTCTGGCTTTTCCTAAATAAAGAGGAGAACAATGTCCCCGCCAGGATTGAATTCCTTTTTAACATCATCTACGATATTGAACGCAGCAGAAAATCCACTGTTCCTATTCCAGAAAAAGATGGAAAAAGCGAGCTTGAACTGTTTGACGAACTGTACGGTAACCAAGATGCATACGCCACGTTCCGTTTCTTCAATGACAAGTTTAAAACTCACTCCAAAGAGGAGGTAGATAAGAACTGGATGGAGGTCAAGCGCTACTTCATGACCTTCGAGGAATGGTTCCAGGATCCGGTATATTATCACTATATCGGATACTTAATTGCTTGTGGAGTAAGCATCATAAAGATCTATCAGAAGTGCGTTGGCGTTTCCAAAAAGAGTTTTCTTGATGCGCTCAAGAACGATAAGGAGATTGGTATCACGAAAACGGTCGAAGGTGTCGAAACCAGAATCACGAAGTTCCCAAAAGAGAACCGGGAAGACATCTTCATCAACTTGGCATACAGCAACAATTCTTCTACGCAAAATACGATTCGTCGGCTACTATTGCTGTATAACATTGAGTACATTGTAAAGCAGAACTCCGGCAAGAAAGAGAATCAGTGGTACATCCGCTTCCCGTTTGATATCTACAAGAAGGGAAAATGGGACATTGAGCACATCAACTCGTATACCACCAATGAAATCCGAAATCTCCCGGACATGAAAACCTGGCTCCGCGCAGCGCTTGATGACCTCAAAGCCATACGTGATGTGGATTCACAGCTGGAGAAAGATATCGACATGTTCATTGCTGACCAAGGAAAGTTTGATTATACCGGATTGAAGAACAGGATTGCCGCCCTTGCTGGGGAAGACATTGAAGATACTGAAGAGGAGAAGAACAATATCGGTAATCTTACCCTTCTGAATGCGGAAATCAACCGGAGCTACGGGAATGACTTATTTCCTACAAAGAGGAAAAGAATCATTGCAGAGGATGCTGCCGGTCAGTTTATTCCCATTTGTACTAAGAACGTGTTTCTCAAGTACCACGATGCGTCTGGTGGATCGCGTACTATCTGGTCGAACAGCAATGGCGATTTCGGACGTTACCGTGCGCACATCTATCACACATTGTCAGAGTTCCTTCCGGCTGCAGTAATCGTAACAGAGAGTTCAGATGAATAAGAAATACAGTTTTAAAGAGTTTCTGGAGAACCCCGTCACTGTGAATATGCAGACGGGGAAGACACTGGTATTTGACAAGGTTGAAATCCCGATCATCCAGCGGGACTATGCTCAGGGCCGCACATATCTCGACCAAGACAAGAAGAAGAATCTGAATAAAACGGGCCTTCGTTTTATTACATCCATCTTTAAACACCTCAAGGAGAGGGAAGAGATGGAACTGGACTTTGTGTATGGTTCCGTCCTTGAGCCAGATGACGCAACTAAACGAACGGACAATGTATTCCTTCCCTTGGATGGCCAGCAGCGTCTGACAACTTTGTTCCTGCTGTATTGGTACATTGGTATTCGGGAAATTGAAACGCTTGAGGAAAAGAGCCGATTGATGGCCACCCTTGGGAAGTTCTCTTACGTGACCAGAATTTCATCGAAGGACTTTATCTCGAGCCTTTGTGACCTTTCCCAGACTGCGATGGACTTCTCCCGTCCGGAGACTCCGTCCCAGCAGATTGAGCTTCTTCCATGGTATTATAAATCCTATAAAAAAGATCCCACCATTGCGTCAATGCTCAATATGCTTGACGAGATTCACTCGCAGTATTCCAAGTGTTTAGCTGAAGAAAAGCCGCTGCTTCCTTCATTGGAACTGCTTCGCTTTTATCCATTCCCGCTGGACGGTTTCAACCTTACCGAGGACCTGTACATAAAGATGAACGCCCGAGGCAAGCAGCTCACAGATTTCGAGAACTTCAAGGCTGACTGGATCAACTGGATGAAGGATGATAAGAATCCCGAGGTGTCTTCGTTCTCTGAAATAAGAGAATACCAGAAAAGAAAGATGCCCTATTACATGGTTATTTCTCAGAAGCTTGATAACGAATGGACGGATTTCTTCTGGTCTGTTTCTAGAAATTATGACGAAAAGGAACGCGATCCTAAGACTCAGAAACTGGTTTATCCAGAAGGGAAACTCGTCGATCCGCTTTTCATGCGCTTTTTCCGGCGATTCTTTCACGCAGAACGAATCATGCTGGCCAGTACTGAATACAAGGCCGCACAACGCCGTCAGGAAGAAATAGAGGATGACAAACTCGTCAACTATTTCTATGGAAAAGAAGGCCAGGACTACGCCATCTCCTATTCCAGCAACGACTTTGAGGAATATTTTCGTCCAATGCTCAAGTATGAGACAATAACCAGGATGGAGAAGGTACTCGATGCATTATGTGGCAATAAAGAACTGATAACGGAAGTCCTCAATCCGATGTGGGATAAAGCAGACTGGTCATTCTACGACAGGCTAATCAACCAAAGACAGAGATTGGCTTTTCGAGCTGTCTGTTGTTATGCCATACAGAATAGCAGCATCAAGGATACCGAACAGTTTAGGGATTGGATGTGCATGGTATGGAACTCCATAGCAGACCCCAATCTAAGAACAATCCGCGCTATGATTGGAGCCTTCCTTTTTATCGAGGATATGGCGCCTAATTCGGCGGATATCGTTGCTTATTTATCTGAACAAGGTGAGTATTCTGGGCGTTTCAAGCAGCAAATACAAGAAGAAATCACCAAGTCAAAACTCTTTGCAAAAAAGGGATTCAAGAGTGTCATCCGGCATGCTGAAGGAAGCCGCTTATTCAGGGGCTCCATCGCCTGCTTGATTAAGGATAAAGAGAATACGGACCTTGAGACTCTCACTGCAAGGAGTGCCGCTGCAGATGTTATTTTTGAGCCAATCTCGTTTCGAGATGAGCCTCAGGATTACACTTGGATCCGAGCCATGTTTGCTCTGACACCCAAAATCGATGATATCTATAGCAAGGCCGTTGACCTTTCCACCAGCAAACGCACGAACGATTGGCGCATGCTGATCAATGAGCGATTTGCTGACCATTTCATAGCTCTATTGGATACGGTCGTTGATGTCCCGGCTACTGATATGCCACAGAAGTTGGAGGATATCTGCCAGCAGTTCACTCCTGCGCCTGGACAGGAATGGCTGGAACCTATCATCAAGTGGCGTTCTCCAGATGGGCATACTCTTCTGGGCAACTATTCGGTGAACAGAAAGATTCAGTCATACGATTATTATGGCAGAGAGAAGGCACAGTTGTATTTATATTACAAGATCGACTGGCGTTCAAGCAATAACCTGCTTCTGACCGGCTTCAGGAATCAGCTGATTAGCACTATTATCCGGACAACTCCGGCCCGCCTTGAGTATCCGAATGTAGGTATCTACGACACCTTCTTTACAGGATGGGATGTAAACTTGATTCGGGATGTCCAGATAAAAGGAGAGTCCTATACTTTCAGGTTTATCCTTACGAGAGACAGTCTGCGCGTTGGCCTTCCTGACGCGGAAATCTTCAGTGAGATGTTTGACCGTACGGTCTTTATTCCCAATGATCAGTCCAACGGAGAAATTGCAGACCATTGGGTTTGCCGCCGAAAGTATGACTATGCGAGCAGAATATCGGGACAGGAAGATATTGACAATCTCATTTCTGAAATCGAACGAGATGTCTTCGACCTGAGCAATCCTGATTCGTTGCTTTCGAAACTCAACCGCTAGCTGTTTTCCAAACCGATAGCAGACCTGGCAGGGCCTGCTATCGTGGGCTATAACTCTCTCGGACAGGGGAGAGTTCAGCCGTATTGCACAATAACCGGGACAGGGGACCGGAGAAAAAAAGCCACCTCGGTGACAGGCTTCCAATCATTCCCCGGTTTTGTCCCCTGCAAGGTCCAGTCCATAGAGAAAGTTGGTGATAGCGCCTGCCACCAAGGTGGTGGATGCAGGCGTTTCACCACTTCTGAACCTGGACTGTTTAAAACCTTGCAGGGGATTGTTTGAACCGGTTCAAAAGCGCAAAACGCTTGTATATGTCTTTGTAGCTTGTTTTCTACTCCTACAAAGATAGGCAATTTTCAGGAAAAAGCAGCTTTCCTGCAGAAAAATGAGCTCAGAGCAACAGATTTTTATTTTTTGTCACTATATGTCGAAAAACCATTCTTTCTTTGTGCCCGTAGAGTTTTCTACTATCCGGTGGCAGCCGGATAAACACTTAACTAACAACTCTTAAACTATTACTCATGAGCGAAAGCACTCATCAATCTACGGCCCGTCGGACAGGGTACCGCGCTCTGCGGCACCTGGGCAGCGTAGTCAGGGACCTTCGGGAGCTGAAAGGTCTCTGTTCCGGTCACGAAACACAGTTTGAAAGGATCGAATTCGGCCTCCTGTGCAATGCGGTGGAACTTGTTGAGCTCTATTCGGGCCTTTCATCCTGGCAGGAAAGACTGGAACTGCTGCAGAAAGCAGGGATTCAAATCTCTACGGAAATGTACGAAGGATTCGCAGAAACGTACGCCGACGAGGCTGAATAGCCCCATCGGCGTTTTGCTTTATGAAAGACGGAGGCCGCTGGGGACTCCGTCTTTTGCTAGATTTTCACCGTCATTGATACGCCATCCCAGTCTGTGATGGTTATCAGGAAAGTACTTTCGGGTATATCGGCAATAATGGACACATCACCCAGACTCTCCTGTGTCCAGTCAAATCCGGCTTTTCGGATGATTTGTCCAATGGGAATAGGGGAGAACTCCACCCCGTCTTCATCATACTGTCGCAGGACCAGGGAATCGTCCTTCTGGCGGGGGACATTAACCTCGTATCCTCTTCCTGAGGATGCGGTCGGGGTGCAACGGAAAGGCCCGGTAACGGGCTGTAAAGTGCGTTTGTCGGCGCCCTTCACATTCCCTTCTACTACCAGCGTGTGTTCAACACGGCCTTCATCAGATTCTTTGAACTCCAGGTGAACCCGTGCGAATTGTTTGTTCAGTTTCGGGATTATTTCGGCTGTTTCTCCCTGCGTGTCCACCCGGACAATTGAGGCGAATAGCTCGTCCATCTGCTCTCCCACATGGACCGTGAAGCTGCCACAGCTGGCCAATACTTCCACTGACCCTCTGGGGACCTGGCGGTCTACCTGCTGGCCCATCAGCCCGTCAAAGAGCATGTGCGTTCCATACCAGGCGCTCACCGCTTCATTCGGATAAGAGGCCCGTACCGTGAGCCAGCAGGGACAATCCGTGCGGTCTTCCTTTACCGAGCAGGAGGCCAGCGCAATCATTGCTGACGCCCATACTGTCATTCTGAGCGCAGCGAAGAATCTCTCCCTTCTCATAGCACCAGATTGTCTATTTCTGCCACATTCCCGTGTATTTTCCACCGGTTCTCTTCAACCTCCTGCGCCTTGCTTGCAGCCGAACTGGTCGAACGGCTTACCACGCCGCCCCGTGGCCAAACATTGGGATATTCACTAGGTTCACCCTTCAGGGTAATGGTGTTTATCCGGTAAGTCATGTTGGGCTGCAGGTGGTGCAGGTAGAAGGGATAGTAGTAATTGCGGCCGTTGATTTTTACGGCTATCACCAACTTGTGATACAAGTCCTGGTTGTTCACCGGATCGTATTCGGGCTGGGTGTAGTAGGCATAGAGGCATGTCGGCAGGGTGTAGAATACCTTGTTCACCTCAAAGGGTCCCAGGGAGCCTTCGTACTCGTCACAGAGTTTGCCGCTCAGTCTGGGGAGATACGCATTGTTGTCCCAGCTCTGCTGCGATACAGAGACCAGACTGGCCGGAGCATCCAGACAGATGGTGTTCTTGGGCTGCATGTAGTTGTTGTTGTACAGGTAGTCGAAGGCATCGTCCAGCTTGCCCCTTGCACCCCAGTCTCCCGGCGTGTAGGTGTTGTTCAGATGGGCGTATGTCAGGCCCAAGGACCCCCATTCTCCCTGCGCCAGGAACTGGTTGGCCGTGTAGTACAGACTGGACAGGTTTCCCAGGCTTGCGCTGGACCAGCCCTTCGGTCCGAAGAGATTGCTCGGATTCCCGTTGAAATTCCGGGCGTTACTCTGGCAGATGCGCACAATGTCCCAGCTGTTGCTGAACACAATGTGGCTCAGGTACACGTTCCGGAACTGGTCCGGCGTTCCCCAGAACTGTGCGTCAACGCTTCCAATCTCGAACTTGGCCATATACCGCATCAGGTTTACGGTCACGGGGGCCGTGCTGCTGCTTGAGAAGGTCTTGCTGAGCGTTCCTCCCAAAATGGGCCTGCTCGGTCGGCAGTTGCCGGCACTCCAGGGGAAGAAGCCTTTTGGATAGCCGTTGATTTCCGTCCCGCTGAGCGTCGCAATGTAATCGGCCGTATCCGGGTCCAGATTGGCCATAAACAGATAATAACGCTGGGCATTGGGATAATCGTAGTCCTTGAACGACAGATTGCTGAGATTCAGGGCTGTTCCTCCATACGTGCCGATGGTCTTGTGCCCCACGATGGCATTGTTCTCATCCCAGGAAAAGACGTCAATGACATCCACTTCATCGTCGGTGATATTGGTGGCCAGGCCTTTGGTTTCATCATAACCGGCAATGCTGAACTGCATGGTGCTCATGACCTTCCCATCGGCATAGCCGTCATTCCCGGCCTCACCGGGCATCTCTTTTTGGCATCCCGCCAGCGCGGTCAGCGCCAGCGGGAGTAAGTATCGGATCAAGGGTTTCATAGGCATCAATATACCGCATTTCCGGAATCGTCCGTATATCCTACGTCAATGTTGGAAATCTCCGTTTCGTCCCAATCGGTAACGGTCATTTCCACTTCCGCGGCCAGCTTGATTTCAAAGAAGTTGGAATAGTTACTTCCTGCACTCTTCAAGGTGATCCTGGAAATCTGATAGGCCACGTTGTGCATGGGGCAGTACATCTGGATAGGATAGAAGTAAGACTTTCCGTTTACGCTCAGCTCTACTACAAGTTTAGGGAACCCGTTCTGGTCGTCGGATGTAGACAGAACGCCGTAGGTGCCATAAGGAACACAGCCCTTCATAGCGTACAGGCTCTTGTTTACCGTCAGCGTGTGCGACTGCGAAGGATTGGTAGAAGAGCAGATACGGCCTTCACCGGAAGCGATGTTGTACGTCTGGACCGTATTGGTCAGCCAGGCATCCGTGGCGGAGATGGTCAGCACACCGGCAGCTGCATTCTTATTCTTGTTCATCAGTGGCGAGGTGTTTACCGTGGTGCCAGTGCTGGGATCCCAGCAGGAGTAGTTGGAGTTGTCCTCGAAGCGGTAGCCCATCCGCACCGTCTCAAGGCCGCCGAAGTAAGGTTTGTCCTGCGTGGTCGTCAGCGGCGGGCCAAAAATGGCATTGCCGATGGTGGCATCTGTCAGATAACTCAGATACGTTCCTCCCATCGAGGTGATGGCGTACGTATTGATCAGGGCAATGTTCTTCACAAAGACATCCTTGTTCATCCATGCCGGATCGTCAAAATCGGCCACAATTTCACCCACATCCACGCGGTAGAAGAAGCGTTCCATCGAGACGCTCACGTTCTTGTCCTGGTCGTAGTACACATAAACGCTGCCACCCATCGGGATGCCGCCGCTCCCGTCATAGAGGTCCTGGACGCGGATATTTAAGGAATAGAACTGCGCGCCGCGGGTATTGGCCATTTTCTCGGCAACCGCGGCCGGAAGATTGGCGTACATCAGGTAGCCTTTCCTTGTATTGGTGGGGCTGTAGAGACTGAACTCACCGGCGGCAATCTCTGCACTGGTCAGTACATAGTGCTCGGGCAGGTGATCCCAGTATCCCAGGGAACCGCAGTCGAATTCAAAGATGTCGATACGGTTGATGGCATCTTCGTCCAGTGCACCGATGGCGCGTGCTTTGGTTTTCTGCTGGCCTTTCACGTTCAGCTTGAAAGTGGCGGTCTTCATTTCGGTTCCTATCTCGTAGTTCCCCTCATTTCCGGCAGGGCCGGGAATCTCCTTGTTACAGGAGACTCCGGCTGCCAGAATTCCGAGACAAGCCACTGCATACAGTAAGTTTCTTGTGCTCATAAGTCTTTGAATTAGATGGTAATGTCGTCTTCGTTTTCATCGGCCACAGCAACCGTGGTCCAGCCCAGCACATTGATCTGGAAGGTGCATTCCTGGATGGAAACAGGCTTGTCGGGGTCGTCGGAGCCGGGACGGGTCAGAATCAGCTCCTCAATCTCGTAGCTCTTGTTGGACTCAAGTGCGGGCAGGGTGATGGGATAGTAGTACACATCGGTGCCCAGCGTGGCTTTCACCACCAGACGGGTGTGACGGGGGCTCCAGACGGCGGCGTCACTGTCGGCAGAGGCGTTCGGATAGGCAAAGAAGCTGTGCACGGTAGAATAGCTGGCGTTGTTGGCCAAGGAAGCCGCCGGGGCATCATACGTGAAGGCGGCCTGTTCGCTGGCATAGGCCTGCTTGTTGAACCATACGGAAGGTGCAGCAGTCTCACCATAGTTGGTATCACCGGCCACGTTGATCAGGAAAATCTGGTCGATGGAGAAACTCTTGGCAGCCAGGGCCGCTGCGGTAAAGGCCCGGGTAATCTTCTTAATCACCACACGGGCAGCCAGACGGTGCACGTCAATGGTCACAGGAGAGTCTCCGGGAAGGTCCACGCCGTCCTGATGGCCAATCATCTGGAAGCTGGTGCCGCTGTTTTGCGACAGCAGGGAAGATGTGGCCAGAAGGGCGGTCTTGGTGCTCACTGCAGAGAGGTCCGGGCAGTTCACCAGGGCATACACCTGGCGTTCGCCGGCGGTGCAGCTCACAGTGAGCTCATCATCGTTGTTCACGCTGGCATAAGCATCCAGGGCATCGCCACGGAAGACAAACACCTGCAGGTTGTTCACCTGGACCTCATTGGCCGCAGTGATGGTGGTAGACTTCGTCTGCACCAGGTCGCCGCCGCGTACGTTGACCGTGAGGTCGTAACGCTCCTGGGACTGTGCCGGATCGGGTACCTCATTGATCTGAGTGTCCATGTTCTTGTTGCACGCCACGGTGCAGAGGGTTGCGGCCACGGCCGCGAGAAATGCAATTTTTCTCATTGTTGAATGGGTTTAAAAGTTAATGGATTGTGTATTAGAAAGGTTGAACCTTTGTACGAGGTATGAGATTTCCGGATCCAGGTTACCCCGATGCCAGAAACTGGGCTTTAGCTCACAGGCCTTCAGGAAAGACTCTCTGGCCTGTTCCTCCCGGCCGGTCCGGGCATAGACCACAGCCTTCAGGTAAAGGACATTCTCACTGTCCGGAAGGTTTTCAAGGATAATCCGGGCAGTGCCGTTGTAGTCCATCTCCAGATAGGCAAGGGCGGTATTGATGTCCTGGTAGCTCTGGAGTAGCGTCACGGCCCGCTTGTAATCTCTGTTCTGAAGGGCGGCAAGGCCATCCCGGTACTTGGCGTCATACGGATTGAGCGACTTGTCAATAAACGCCGTCAGGCTGCTAATGTAGTAGGTGAGCGTGTCCGTAGGCGGAATGGTATAGATCGCCTTGTTCAGCTCAAAGATTTTCCCGCAGACACTGAGCTTCGCTTTCTTCCTTCCGTCTCGGGCCGGGAGGGTTTCCCGATAGAGGTAAACAAACTCCTCGTCGGCCCTTATCACGGTGTCCAGCCTGATGCCCTCACTGACGATGGGCACGGGGACGTGCCTGCGGTACATCGCGCTGCTTCGTGCCGCACGGCGGGCATTCAGGCGTTTGGACAGTTTCCGTGTATAATGGTCGATGGCCTCCTGTTCCGTCACCCCGAAAACGCTCGTAAACTGCGCCTCGCTCACCAGGGTACTGTCCTGTTTGAAAGCGTACAAATCGGGAATGTTCCGCTGGATAAACAGCTCCAGCGCCTTCAGGTTAATGAAGCGGGTACTATCTGTAATAATACTTGCAATGAAGCGGTTATACCGTTCATAGCCTTTCAGTTGGCTCTCACGATATTTGGTACCGGTGATATACACGGGCTCCAGTTTTCTCCCGTCCAGATTCGGATAGAATCGCAGCTGCCACATCTCATCCAACATCCCTTCCGGAACCCGGATTTCGAACTCGATGTTCACCTTGCCCCCGCGCTCGGCAATGTTCCGGAACCGGGCCACCACAACAGATGGGATAATTCTGTCCCGAGCCACCATCTCGCCATTTTCATCGGCTTCAGCCCGCATCAGAATACTTCCGTCCGTCAGGCTGATTTCCTGTTTCTGAAAGTCTGATGTGTTGGTGCTATCCTGCCGAGCGGAGCGACGCATCTCATACTCCGGGATCCCAATACTTGCCTTCATCTGCTGCTCCTTCACTGTTTGAATTTTGCCGGGGGCAGAACAACTATGACAAGTGAAGATTCCAATCAGGACGGCAATAAGCAGCAGGATATTCAGCATGAAAGAACATCCGCAGAGCACGGCTCGTGTATAGTTCTTCCGCTCATAATAATCCATTTCGTCCCAGTCATCCGGGTGCTTTTGCGCTTCTTTATAATCAGCTATAAGCTTCTTGAAGAACTGTCTCATAGTTTTACTCCTCTGGATGGATGCGGTGAATCAACATCAATCAGAACAGGGTCGTTCCGGCGCGGATTCATCGGATCCTTTGAAAGCTTCTCCAGTCTCTCAAACTCCCATTTGAGGTACTCCACGCCATCAATTCCAGCAGCACGAGGGTCTCGGAACAACTTCCGATGGCCATCAGAATCAAAGATTCCGGTCTCAGACATTCTCGTATTTGACCAATCGCGACCCTCGAAGGCAAAGTGAGGCTTGCCTTCCAGTGTACCGATATATTCAATCCTGCTGATGACATCATACTTTTCCAGAGGGCTTTTGATGATTTCTCCATTAATATCAACCAGCATGGCAGAACCGTCTTCGAATCTGATTGCAAATCGCCCAGGGCACAACGGGTTAATATCCCGGATATTGGGGTCTTCCTGCCGCATTCGTTCCATTGCGGCCATGGATTCTTGATCTATCATAGCGGTATAGTCTATTTGGTTCCTACCTTCCAGCCATCAACCGTTGCCTCAAAACTAATGGAATCGTGACTGAGCATCATCACCGGCTCCACGCCTTCCTGCTGAAGGGCGCCTTCAATCCGGAAGCCCCACCACAGGGACTCCTCACGTTCATTGTCATCCGTCAGGTCGTCGATGATGATGAACGGGTTGCTTAGAGTGATGATATAGTTCAGCCTCACCTCGTGAATGTTGAACCAGGCCTTATCCTGCCCGGTCCCCACGGTCATGTTCTGAATCTCCCGCTGCAGGTCATAGGTGTTAATCAATGATTTGTACTCCAGCGCCTCTGTGAAATCCAGCGCTCCCGTGTAAGTGGGCAGTTCCCGCTCTACGACGTTGTTCACGTCGTTCCATGGCCATCCGCGAAGAATACCTGCCATATACACATGTGCCGTGAGACTTTGATAGTCGTGCTCGCAGATGGAGATACCTCCTTCGGCCATCAGCGGATCATATTCGGCGGTCATGGTAACATGTCCGTAGGAGTAAATCAGGTAGTAGTAGTCGAATTCATTTTGCTCGGCATCCTTCACCGTCAGTTTCAGAAAATCCCTGCCGGGTTTCTTCGTCTTCAGCATCCAGCTCTGTGCGCCTGTACGCTCCACGTTGAATACTTCATTGTCCAAGCTCTTGATGGAGTAGGTAGCCCTTTCGCTGTCACTGGTTACCGTCAGAAGCAGCTCCTGGGTATCGTCTATGGTTGCTGGGGTATCTTCGGCCAGCTCCTTTTTCTTGGATAGGTCGGTATTCGCCGCCATCTGCAGGGTGACCAGCGGCCGCTGAGGCTTTACCCGCGAATCCACCAGTTGAAACTCTTCCGTCACCGTCTTCTCCACGGGCCAGTCATTGCCGGCCTGACCGGCGATCTCTCCGTGCCCAACAGCCGCAGCTGTTACGATTAGTTTCCCTTCACCGGCTGCCGTCACCTTGAACTGATTGGGCATCTCTCCGGCTTTCAAGATCACAAGCTCAGGATTGGAAAATCGCAATTCAAACCGCTCGCAAAGCGCTGTCTTGGGAGAGGGGACAATCGTGAAGATGCGTTCCTCACCATACTCCCATTTGGGGCTGTCGTTACTCGCCTCAATCGTGATTCTTTCCAGCACGCTGTTGTCCTTCACGGCCAGCACCGTAGGGTCACAGGAAGCTAGCGCTCCCGCCGCCGCGACACAAATCGCAGCCATAAATATCTGTCTCATATGATTTTAGATTATTTAGTCATGCCCGACCTGATCGGGCATCTCATTCAGAAGATATACACCAGTGAAACAATGGCCTCATTCGGCAGAATAAACCATTTCTGACCCTCATCCACCACTTTACCGCAGCTCGGACAGGCATAAGTGGTGTACTTCATCCAGCCGGTCCAAAGCCCCAGGCCAAAGTCCAGGTTCCAGTGCTCCTTCAGCATCAGGGAATACCCTCCGGCCAATCCGGCCCCAAAGGCGTCGCCTTCCTGACTGGTCTCCGTGAAGAAACCGCCACGGTTAAACTCCTGGTATTGGCCTTTGCCGCCAAACCACCAGCCGGAATATACGTTCCAGGGCCACCACCGGGCACCTATGGCATATTCCTGTTTCCGGTTCTGCTTCTGATTGGGGTTCGGTTCGCTGAACAGCCCGTTGCCGGTGTCCCGGCGGGCAAACGTCCAGGGATTCACCTTGGCACCGGCGTGGATGCTCCAGTGCTGACCAACCGCTGCGGACCCCTCGACGCCGAGGGTCCCCAGCTCTGCTATGTCGGCGGCGTTCACCGCCACCGCCCAAGTCTGGGCCGTGGCGGCTGCCGCTCCTGCAGTGTACAAAAGGATAGTAAGAAGAAAAGTGTGAAGTGTTTTCATGGTTTAAGATATGCTTAATAGTTCCTAACAATCAGTTTTTCCGTCTCTTCCATCCGGCTGATTCGCATATTGGCTTTGCGATACTGGGGAAGGGCCGAGCAATTCGGCTGTACCAGCAGCATCCACTGCGCAGGGCATTTGCCAATCAGGTAATCAGCCAGGCGTTTATGCTGGATAGGGGAGTAGTCCATTTCACCGGCCTCCTTCCGCACCTCGTCCGGCGGATCCAGAAAAATGAAATCATCGGCCTTGGGCTTATTTCTCTGCAGAAAAACCAGCGCGTCATCACAACAGAATGAAGTCCTGTCCAGATGCGCCTCAAACTCGGCCGACTTGAGCTGCTTTACCTGCGGTGCCAGGCTCACATTCGCCTTCTCACGGGGGCCGAAAGGCAATCGGATCTGCCCCCATTCATCCCGTTTGAACGGGGCCTCGCTGCTGCAATAGTTCAGAATGAACGCGAGCCCAGCTGCCCGGATGGCCTCATCCGCAGACTCCCGGTTGGCCGCCTCCATCAGGAATCCATAGATAGCCTGTCGCATGGAAAACAGCAGATTCCTGCGGATATCTTTATCGTCCAGGTCCGTCAATTTCTCCATTCGCAGCATCTCGTATACGACGCAGTGCCTAAGCTCCATCCTGAAATCTGTCGGATCGGGTATTGCGCGGTAAAAGATGTTCCGGTACGTTATCCGGTCAACGGTCTTGTTCACCGCGCTCACGAAGTCGCGGTAATCGTGATACAGGCCCAGCCGATAGCGCTCGTTCAGCTCCTCCAACTCTTCCACCACGCCCAGAAAAAGCGCCTCTATCTTTTTCCATGCAGCCGCCATTGTTCCGAAGTAGTTGGTAAAAGCGGCGCTCCCTTCCCGGTGATCCATCATTTTGTACAGGCTCATGAGCTCCTTGCATTTGTCATTCACATAGCAAGTCTTCCCGGCCATCGCAAAATACATCGTTCCGCCGCCCAGGAAAGGCTCATAATAGTTTTCAAAGTGGTTTGGGAGCAACTGCAGCAATATGTCTCGCTGCTTTTCCAAACCTCCGTACCATTTTACAATAGGTTCCATAACTTATAGCAATACTTTAATTCCTGCTCCTACACTCCAGTGAAGATTCGCCAGCTTCGAAGAGAAGTTTACCGGCAATTCCGCATCCAGCGTCAAAGCCACTTTCTTTCCCACGAAGAACTCCGTCACCAGTTTCCCGTACACGCCGTACAGAAACTGCCAGCGGGGGATACCAATGGAGATATAAGAAGGAAGGTTATTATTCGGGTCCATACGTTCAATGCCGACAAAAGCTCCGCCTCCAGCATAGAGGCCGATGTTTCTACTGCGACTGCTGGCAAGTCGGAACTGATACCCGCCCTTCGCATACGCATCTATATAGGGTAAGAGTTGACCTGTGGAAAGAACGCAGTTGTATAATTGTCCTTCCACTCCGGTTTCCCACCAGCCTCCTAAGGTATACTGCGCATAGAAAGCCTCGGCGCCCACGGATGTGCCGTTATAGCGGGCAGATACGCCCAGGGAGGATTGGCCAGACATGGTCCGCTGCGCCGAGGCCGAGTAGAAAGAAAGTGTGAATAATAAGGCAAGACTGCCTATTTTTGTTGTCCAATTCATATTGTTTCGCTTGCTTATCATTAGCATTACTGACCGCAAAATAAGCCGATTGTTTTGTTATTTCCAAATAAAACCGTACTTTTGCGGTTAGTAATACTAAATGTAGGTTTGCAGAAATATGGACAACCTCTATCAGGCGAACGCCGTAGCATACCTTCCATTGAATCTCAATGTCAATCACTTACGGGTGATAATGGCCATCATATACCATCTACAGGAGACTATAAAAGCTGGTTTGAAGCAAACTGTGCCAGAGCTTGTGGCCGATGAGCCGAGTATACTTATCATCCCTGTCGGTGACTTTCACTTGGGTAAATGCACGGGTACCCGTCTCCGAAACTGCCTGGACGACCTCACCGGTCTGGGGACCCATGACCTGTCCATTTCCATTATCAGTAAAACCCGTCCTGCCCGGACAACCATCATTGAAGATTATGAATTCCCGCTATACGCGCACGAGGTCACGATATACCTGATACCCGAGGTCGTTACCCTGTTTACCAATACCCGGGCCGGCTATTTCTCCTACAGCTTCAACCTGGCTCTTTCTCTTACCAGCAAATACACTCTGCGCCTTTATTGGCTTGTCTGCTCCTGGCGCAACAGGGGTGGGTTCGTGATCCAACTCGACGAACTCCGCCGCATCCTCTGCCTCGGCACCGCCTACAATCGCTTCGATAATATCGCTGCGCGTATCCTTCAACCAGCCCAAAACGAGCTCCGGGAACGTTTCCCCGTCTGGTTCCTCTATAAGTACTGCCCAGGCAAAGAACCTCAGCTGGCATTCAAAATCCGCGTCCGCCTTTCCCCGACTGAACAAAAGCAGCTTCGCGCCGACACTTATGACACCTGCTTCCACCTCCTTGCTGCCGCGGGCATGTCATCGGCCCTCCCTACACTGGATCCCGTCTTCGTCTCTCTCGATCCGGCCGACTACCGCCCCTTCCTGCATCATCTCACCAAAGTCCTGGCCCACATCCGTACCCACGCCATCTCCAGCCCGACCGCCTATCTTAAGGCCTCCCTCGAGTCCTGGATTGCCGACTGGACCTTACATTTCCAGGACGACTAGCTTATTTTCACCGCCCCTCTTGTGCCCGACTTGCCGTCATGCCCGACCCGATTGGACATCTCCCTTTCCCTATCTTTAATATGTCATTTTATGATTCTATTTGTACATCGTCATAACCCATTCACCTTCAACATCCCCAGCCCCCTGCCATCCTACACCCCGTCTAACAATCCTGTCCCAGCCCCTACAAACCGTCTTACCCGTCCCTACATCCCGTCCTCCCATTTCCTACAAATTGTCTGAATAAAAAACAGCGCCGGAAAACCCGACGCTGGTAAATCGTTATCGCGATGGTAGTCTATTAAAGATGATATCGCAGCTTTTCCTCGAACTCCTCGATACTGAACGCCCACGGACGAGTGTCTTGTTTCCCGTTCTTCTTCTCATCCGGACCAAACTGCTCCACATTCTTTCTGAATCCCTGATAGAAGCCTTCAATCGGTCTAGAATCCGGTACCCACCTTACGGTCAAACCGCCATTGGATATGGCCATATCCATGAATAGATAGTTGTACAGGTATGTTGACCGGTATTCCACGGTAGGATTGGTCATCTTCTGTGGGTTTTCAATCTTTACATACGTCTCTTCCGTGTCATTCTTAATTTGAAAAGCTCGCACCAGCGCGGAAGCACGATAACTGGCGTCTGGAGCCTCAAAGGTAATATCTATGCCTGAAACATGGGTGTGCAGACTGCCAATAGGAAAGGGGCTCGGCTTTTTGCTTCCCTTGTTCCGATGGTAGACAATGAGATCCTTTTCTCCGCCGTTTTCTTCATGGAAATAGAACTCTACAGTGTGCAGGAAAACCCGCCGCAAAACGACACCTTTACTGTTGTCTCTAACCTCAAAATGTCCACCATACAGCATCTTCTTGGCCAGCAGTTTAAACTGGTCTTCCAGAGTATGTACGCCATCCTTAGGCTTTCCCTCAAATGCCTCCAGGCATGCTTGAAGAGGCATATTCAGCATTTCCTCCGTAATCATTCCGGCAAATCGTCTACAGGTTTAACATTTCTTATATTCCACGTCACGCAGTTCAGCGCCCCGCCGTCCCGCACCAGTTCAAGGCATCCGGGCACCAGAATCACCTTATAATCCGGATAAACGGCCCGAATCTGCTCCAGCGCTTTTCATCCTCCTCCAGGCCCAGCCCAGGTACAAAGATACTGTTTTTTGTCTGCAAAAAGTTCAGGTACGCCCACGAATACCGCGACGGCCGCGGCATGTCATAGTGCAGTTCTTCCACCTCGAACCCTTCCTTGGTCACTCGCTCCAGAATCTCCTTCCTCAGATTCTTGTCAAAGTCGATGTAATTATTCAGCAGCACATGCCTGTGGCCGATGGCCCGCACCATTCCATCGGCATGCCCGAACATCTCATAGCGGTCCCAGGGTATAAAGATCACCTCGCACTCAAATAAGTCCTCCAGGGCATGCCGAAAAACAATTTCATCCCGCACGCAGTTCTCCACCAGCACCTTGTCTGTCATCAACACGCAGTCATGGAACTTGACAACGTTGCCTCCGTCAATCACAAACATCGTCAGCTTCGTCTTCAGCTTCAAACTCCGAATCATAGACAGATACGGTGGAATATACTCCTGGGCCGATTTCAGATAGTCCGGATTATAAACGTACTTCAGGAACAGGTTTTCCTCCAGTTGGATGGGCATATAGTCCCGCGCCCACACATGCTTTTTAGACTTAGAGTGGGGGAGATACTCCGTCTCGATGCCCTCCTTATACAGCGCATATAGCAGATTCTCCGCCACCTTTGGATACCCCTTGATCCCCTCCGCCAGAAACACCTTATTCGTCTGATAATCACAAATCATTCTATTCTTTAACTAATAAATAATAAATGTTTATAAATCAATACTTTACCACTGATTTCGCAACAAAGATAGCGACCTCTCCCGAGACCGCCAAACGAAAAATGTTAAAAGATGTTAAGACTACGCAAAAAAGAAGGACAGGTCATCTTTACATTCGATGCCTGCCCTTTTCAGACGCTTGCGGTCATAGACCTTCTTCGATTTGTGGAGCGCCGTTCTGAACGAAACCGGCCTTCCTCCATGCTCGGCCATGTCTTCGGCACGAGCCGCCCTGCGGCTGGCGAGCATAAAGTCCGCCTCCGTAATCCGCAGTTTCTTCTGTTTCTTCTTCGGTTTCATAATGCTATGGTTTTACTGCCTATAGATGCAAATGTTACACAATTCGTTGCCTACATGAGGAGCCGCACGCGCCCTTCATTGAAGCAAAACACCTCTGGGTGCTTAAAGACTATTGCCGCTATGACCTTTCCATCAAGCGGCTTTCCTGGACGCCTCGGCACCAGACCACGCAGTTCTAGCTCTCTCGCGATCTGCTCGGTCTTCATCCCCTGCTGGCTCGTTGCCAGCAGGTACACCATGGCCTCCTCAATCTTCATGGTTCAGTTTCGACAAACTTATGATTATTTCTTCTTGTTTCTCTCTTCAGCCCGATAGGAAAGAGCCATGCTGAGTATTAGCAGAGCGCTGGATATCACCCCAAGAATTCTTGCGTAAATATTGCCAGGAAATACAATCCAGAAAACAAGGAGGATTGCGGACAGAATAATCAGGGTAACTTGCAATTTTTGTTTTGTATTCATGCGCAAATTTCGATTTCTCTGCCGCTAATTTAGTGATTTTTCCCGAGCTGTTAAATCTTCACTTTACCGACACCTTCGGCAGATCCGTCCAGCGGGTCGTATAACGGGGCGACTTGTGCTCCTGGGTCATATGGAAGCTGCCGTCCCCCTGGATGCCGAAAAGGACGGAACCCGGCCCGAGAGTCTTGTTGATGGCATCGATAGCCCCGGACAGGCGCTCCGCGCGCTCACCTGCGGCATGGTCGGCAAAGAGGGAGGGCACGTGGGCGTCCTCCTGCTCGATGCGGGTGAAAACCACGCCGCCTTTCTTGTAGGCATAGCCCTCGCGGAAGAGCGTCCGGGCCGCATCCGCAGCGGCCACAACGACCTTCATATAGTCATTGGTCCCTTCCGGGAAGACGACATAGTGTCCACCGCTGGTCTGGGGAAGGTACTCCTTGAAGCGGTTCGTGATGGCAAAGACAATCATCTCGCCGACAAAGGAATGCTGGGCACGGAGCTTCTCGACGGCCTTCCTCGCGAAGGTGGAAATCTGCTCCGTGAACTCCTGGAGGGAGGTCACATCATGGGAAAAACTGCGGGAAACACAGATGGACTGCTTCGGCTCGATCATATCCTCAAACTCCACGCAGGGGATACCCCTCAGTTCCTTCCAGGTCCGGAAACCCGGGAGGTGGAAAAGGGTCCGGACTGTAGTCTCGGGAAGCTGCGTGAAGTCCCAGGCGGAGACGACGCCCATCTCCGTGAGCTTTCTCATGGAGCGCCTGCCGATGCCCCAGACATCCTCGGCAGGGAACTTCCGAAGGACCTTCTCGATGTCCTCCGGTCGGTACATGTAGCACCCGCCCCGTAGCTTGGGGTATTTCTTGCAAAGTTTGGAAGCTATCTTCGCGAGGGTCTTCGTCGGGGCGATGCCGACGGAGACGGGGATGGAGGTCTGACGCCAGCAGTCCCTGGAGATCCTCTTTGCCAGGGCATCGAAATCCGTCCCCTCCATTCCGGAAAGGTCCAGGAAGCACTCGTCGATGGAGTAGGGCTCGACGGCGGGGGAGTAGCCCCTCAAGACCTCCTGGACCCGTCGGGACATATCCCCGTAGAGGGCGAAATTGGAACTGAAGACGGCGATGCCGTGCTGCTCGATAAGGGGCTTCAGCTTGAAGTAGGGGTCACCCATCTTGATGCCGAGCGCCTTCGCCTCGTTGGAGCGGGCCACCGCGCAGCCGTCGTTATTCGACAGTACGATGACCGGCCGTCCGTTGAGCTCCGGACGGAAGACCCTTTCGCAGGAAGCGAAGAAGTTATTACAATCGGCAAGGGCGTACACTGTTGTCAGGCTTTCTTGATGACCCAGGTCACGATGCCCCAGATGAGGAAGTCGTTATCCGGGCCCACGGGGATGGGATGGTACTTCTTATTGTGCTCGTTGCAGGGCAGAAGGACAGCTCCGCCCTCATGGATCTCCACACGTTTGACGGTGTACTCCCCGTCGATGAAACAGACGGCTTTGCAGTCGTTGTAGGGCTCCAGGGAGCGGTCCACGATGATGATGTCCCCTTCGTCCATGTCGGCGTCGACCATCGAGACGCCGTCGATGCGGAAGAAAAAGGTCGATGCGCTATGGCGCACAAGGAGCTTCACAAGGTCCAGCTTCTCCCGGAAGTCGTCCGCCGGAGAAGGGAAGCCCGCCTTGACGGTGCCAACAAGGGCCTCTAAAGAGTCATTGTCTTGTATCGGATAAGGTTGCATGGCGCAAATATAACACTTACATGGGAAAAAGCGTGGCACAAGGCACATGAGATTTGACCCCTCATCGTCAAATATTGATTTCTCTTCGCTCCGACCAACTTCCCGTCAGCACATCGGACAGGGCGCAAGCGCCCGCCCGCTGCACTGCCGTGAAGTCCGTCTCCGCTCTACGCGCTTGGGACCTACGCGTCGGCAGAGCCGCCACGCAAGTCCCACCCGGTGACAGACTGGCGCCAGCAAAGCTGTCACCAGACTGTCCCTCGGGCCGCGCTCCCACCGCCCGTCTGTCGCTGTCGCGCCAGACCAGCGGATCATATTATAGTCATTCAACGTCTGCAAGACTTGCAGAGATTTCATGGTGTGAAAACCGCTTTCTACCTTTGCAGTGTAATCGAGAAATGCTCCTGTCGTTCAAAGGATAGGACGGTGGTCTACGGAACCGCTGATAGAGGTTCGAATCCTCTCGGGAGTACAAATCGTGCTGTCGTCTAATTGGTAGGACGTCGCCCTCTCAAGGCGGAGACTTACGGGTTCGAACCCCGTCGGCACGACACAGGGATGTAGTACAGAGGGATTTTGACTCCGGCGACCCAGGTTCGACTCCTGGCATCCCCACCAGGCAATATCGTGCTGTCGTCTAACAGGCTAGGACGTCACCCTTTCACGGTGAAGACTTACGGGTTCGAATCCCGTCGGCACGACAGATTGGGGCATAGTGCAGCGGCCAGTACGCCGGACTTTGACTCCGGA